>Ga0307414_10000081_pt1 | contig 87893 bp, 82 predicted proteins | sample DK1Ometagenome_FD_203804 | JGI IMG/M metagenome (GOLD analysis project Ga0307414, IMG submission 203804) | Maize rhizosphere microbial communities from greenhouse at UC Davis, California, United States - DK15-O-3 | ecosystem: Host-associated > Plants > Roots > Rhizosphere > Soil | place: USA...
GGTGTGGTGGGAGGGTGTGGTGGGAGGGTGTGGTGGGAGGGTGTGGTGGGAGGTTTAGGGTGACTTCGATGCCAGGCTGGAGCCTGGCGAGCCCGGGAGGTGGAGCCGACGTGTCGGCTCCAACCCTGCACCAAGGCGCCGTCCGGGTAGGACTACGGCCAAGCCGGGGCTTTGTTACGCTGCCCCTGCCGGGGGAAGGAGTGGCTACGACATTTCCGGCTCTAACGAGGGGCGGAGGGGACCGAATGAAAAAAGGGCGCGGCGATGGAACGCGCGGCCCTGTAACCTTTGCTCGGGAAGGATTTACCGGTCGACCCGCGCCGAGCCGCCGCCGACGAGCTTCTTCACCTCATCGGCCGTTGCCATGGTCGTATCGCCGGGCGTGGTCATGGCGAGAGCACCGTGGGCAGCACCGTATTCGACGGCGAGCTTGGCATCGTTGAACTCCATGAAGCCGTAGGCGAGGCCGCTGGCGAAGGAGTCGCCGCCGCCGACGCGATCGTAGATCTCCAGCTTCGGACGATGGGTGGCCTGGTGGAACTGGCCGGCGTGCCAGCAAATCGCACCCCAGTCGTTGATGGTGGCGCTGTGGACATCGCGCAGGGTGGTGGCGACCACTTGGAAGTTCGGGAAGTCCTTCACGGCGCGCTCGATCATGTTCTTGAAGCTGTCCACTTCGAGACCGGTGATGTGTTCGCTGACGCCTTCGACCTCGAAGCCGAGGGAAGCGGTGAAGTCTTCTTCATTGCCGATCATGACATCGACGTACTTCGCGATTTCGCGATTCACCTCCTGGGCCTTTGCCTGGCCGCCGATCGACTTCCAAAGGCTGGGGCGGTAGTTGAGGTCGTAGGCGACGATGGTGCCGTACTCCTTGGCCTTCTTGCAGGCCTCGATGGTGAGGGCGGCGGTGGTTTCGGAAAGGGCGGCGAAGATCCCGCCGGTGTGGAACCAGCGGCTGCCGTGCTTGCCGAAGACGTCGTCCCAGTCGACATCGCCGGGCTTCATCTGGCTGGCGGCGGTGAGGCCGCGGTCCGGCGTCCCTTTTGCGCCGCGGATGCCGAAGCCACGCTCGGTGAAGTTCAGGCCGTTGCGGATCTGGCGGCCGATACCATCGAAGGGCTTCCACTGGACGAAGCGGGTGTCCACGCCGCCCTGCAGGATGAAGTCCTCGATCAGGCGGCCCACGTCGTTCTCCGCGAAGGCGGTGACCACGGCAGCGCGCTTGCCGAAGCAACGGCGCAGGCCGCGGGCGACATTGTACTCGCCGCCGCCTTCCCAAGCTTGGAACTGCCGGGTGGTCCGCACACGGCCGTCACCGGGATCGAGGCGCAGCATGATTTCACCCAGGGAAATGATGTCGAACTGGCAGGAAGCAGCGGTGCGGAGTGTGAGAGACATGGTGGAAAGTGATCGGTGATGAGGGATTGGTGAAAGAAAGGGGCGGGATTTCCGTGGAAACGAGGGATTATTCGTGAGACGGGATGACGCCGTTGGCACAGGCGATCGGCCCGTTTCCAGAGAGGAAATTGAGCAGGTTGTCGAGCGACTTCTTGGCCTGCCGCGGGACGCTTTCGAAAGTGCGGGAACCGATATGCGCGGTGACGAGAACCTTCGGGTGGGCGAGGAGCGGATGATCGGCTGGCGGGGGTTCCTCTTCCATCACATCGGTGCCGTAGCCAGCGAGGCGGCCGGAGTCGAGCGCCTCCAGGATCGCCGTAGAGTCGGCCAGCTCGCCGCGGCCGGTATTCACGACATAGGCCCCCTCTGGAAGGAGCGCGAGTCGCTCACGATTGATAAGATGATGGGTATCCTTCGTGAGTTTCGTGTGGGGGCTGACAATATCCACCGACGAGAATAGCGACTCCACCGAATCGTGACGGATCACGCCATATTGAGCGGCGATATCCTCGGGCCAAAAGTTGCCGAAACCGTGAATTTCCATGTCAAAGCCGTGGGCGCGACGGGCCATTTCCTGACCAATCCGACCCATTCCGATCAGGCCGATGCGCTTGCGCCAGAGTTCGTGGCCGGTAACGCGCAGCCACTTGCCCTGCCGGGTCGCGTTGGCGGTTTCGACCAGATTCTTCTGCATGGCTAGGAGGAGGCAGAAGGTGTGCTCGGCCACGGTCGTGTGATTCACGCCGGGGGTGAAAAGCACGGGAATGCCGAGTTCCTTGGTGGCGGCGACGTCGATTTTATCGAGACCGATCCCGTATTTCGAGATGACCTTGAGACGTGGCAGGCTTTTTTCGATGACCGCTCGGGTAATCGCGTCGTCGCCACAAAGAAACGCGTCGAAATCTCCCGCGAGTTCGAGCATCCGGGCTTCCGTCAGCGGGCCGCGCTCGCGGACGATCTCAAATCCTTGGCTTTCAAGCTGGGCGTGATGCGGGCCGGGGGTGTCCTGAAAGCTGCACGTGGTAAGAAGAACGCGTGTCGACATGGTTGGCGGACGGGTTTTTGGGTTGGTGGAATCTGTCATACAAGTCGGAAATAATCCATCACCCGAAAAGGGGCTCCGGCGTCGGGACGAGAGGCTCTTCGGGATCGCCCCGCCCCTTCGGTGAATTTTGTATGAAGGGATAGAAGGAACTGGAAAACACTTATCCCACATGAAAGTATCTGCCTTGTAATTCGTTTCGACTCCTGCTGAACTCAAACCGATGAAGGCGTTATCTCCTCTCCGCCTCTTGGCTTTGCCTGCCGTGATCCTTGCGGTGACGCCAAGCTGCAAGAAAGCTTCTGAAGCCCGCAATGACCCCGAATGGTGGCGCTTGGAGGGGGATCGCGTCGAGCTGGCGCACAGCGTGGATTTGCTGAAGCTGAAGATGGGGAGCGTGACCGCGAGCCACAATGAGTTGGCGGCAGCGGCGAATGAATTGAGGGAGAATTCCGCCCGGCTGCAAGAGTTGAAGGCGATCGCTACCGAAATGCGGGGCGAGGTCGCCTACCTCGTTTCGAGAGCCGCCGAAGAACGCGAAAACTGGGTCCGCAGCACCCGGGCCGCAGCGATGGGCAAGGAATTGGGCACTTTGGTCGGCAGGGGAGGTCGCAGCTATGAGAACGTGGTCGTCACGAAGATCACCGATATCGGGATTGAATTTCGGCACTCGAACGGGAGCGCCCGTCTTCCTGCAGCTCATCTGACGTCTGAACAGCAGGTCGCCTTCTGCCTCGATCCGGAGGTGGCTCTTGCTGCGCTGGCCAAGGAGAAAGAGAAGGCAAAAGTTTACGAGGACTGGATCGGCGGGCAGATTCTGGTTGCCAACGACGCCAAGGCGGCCTCCGAACAGGCAGCGGCCGACCGGCAAGCCGAGCGCGAACTCGTTGCGGCCCGCGCCCGTTCCCAGGCGATTGAGGATCGGCTCAGCGCCGTTGCTTCGGAAAGATCGAGCCGCCTGCGGGACGAGCCGCGCAGCGTCGGTCCGAGCTACTGGGGTGGCTACTACCGCGTCCGCTCCGGGTATAGCCGTTACTACTACCCTTCGTCCTATTCCAGTTGCAACTCCGGGGTCCGGTGGGCGTACGGCACTGGCAGCTGCTCGTCCAGCCGGTCTGTGGGTTCCTCTCCGTGCCAAGGTCAGGTCCGGCCATTGAATTTCAGCCAGAAGAATACCTCGACGGCAACGACCGTGCCCTGAGCGATTCCCACGTTTTTCCCACTCCTCCAGAAATCACCCCATGACTTGCATGACCTCCCGTTTGCTGCGCCCGGCAGCAGCACTCCTCCTTTGTCTCTCTTTCAGCTCCTGCGGCGACGATCCTGAATTGGTGCGCAAGCGGGAGGAACAGAAGGCGGAAATCCGTCGGCTGGATGGCGAGCTGAAAGTTCTCCAAGAGAAGATTTCCCAGATTCCTGCCGACAAAACGACCGAGCTTTCCAAGCTCAAACAGGACGCGGAGCTTCAGAAGGACGAGATTTCTTCCTTGGAGGATGAGATCCAATTGCTCCAGACGAAGAAGGCCGAAATCGAGAAGGCGCACGAAGCTTACAAGCGGAAGTACGTCGTCCAATAATTTCACTCATTCCAAGATCCTCCCATGGGCTTTTCAGACCTCCTCACCAGCAGCCGGGGACCTGGCGTCATCGGCACTTTGCTTGCGCTGCTTGTTCTCGTCGGGTTCGGTACCCTGTACATGTTCGTCTTTGACGAAGGACTACAGGGTGGTGGCAAGACCATCGAAGCCGTGATCCGGGATGACGGGCTTCAGATCGAAAGCAATAGGCGGCAGATCGAGGCCTTCAAGAGACAGATCGAAGAAGGCACCCGACTGAGAGAGCAAGCCCGTGAGATCGAGCAGGTCAAAGTCCGGCTGGAAAGCGGAGCAAAGACCCTCGCCGAAACGACCGCGGAGCGGGATGCCGCGACCACCGCCTTGGCTGATGCCGAGAAGGCTTGGGAAGATTACAAGGATGCCTACCGTGCTTCCGAGTGGGCTTCTGCCGAAGGGGAAGAGCTCGGCGATCTGAAGGCGCTGTCCGGAAAAGTTTACACGAAAGTGGTGATTCGCTCGGTGGATCACACCGGGATCCAGATCACCGACTTGACGGGACCGAAGAGCATCGACAGCGCGGATCTGCCCTTGGATCTCCAGGACCGCTTCCAATTCAGCGAGACAAGGAAGGCGGAGGTGGTTACCAAGCGTAACGACGATTTCCAGACCCTCTCTGACAACGTCGACATCGCGAACCTCGCGAAGAAGGGCCAGGACAAGCTCGAGCGGGTGCGGGTGCTGAACGTTGCCATCGAAGAGGCAAACGAAGGAATCCAGACCTGCAAGGCCGCCGAACCGGTGTTGCTTCGCCGGGTCGATGGCATCCGTGCGGAACTCGCGGAGGAAGCTGCCAAGGCGGCCCGCCGTGCCGGTAGCCGTGCCCAGGGCATCAACAAGACCCCGCAGATGCGCGAAGCTCTCCGCGTCGCGGAAAACAAGGTGTCTGCAAATCGCAAGAAGATCTCCGAGAACGAGAAGGCGATCCGCGACAGCAAGCGCGAGATCACGCAGCTCGAGCGGGAAGTGGAGCAGGTCAAAGCCGAAATCTCCAAGCTCAAGAAGGAGATGGATGCGAAGCAAAGTGCCCAGCAGGACAAGCCCTGAGAAGGTCGGGCAAGCGCGCACCTTTCATAATCCCTTCGCCTGCACTCCTGATGACGGTTACGTCCATGGGGGTGCATGCGGGCGGGAACGCGGCCAAGGATTCCCATTTTGAATCCGGGCGGCCCAGTCAGATGTTTCCAAAATAAGAACAAGATCCGCGCGGCCCTTTGCAGGTGCTCCGTTGTTGTTGGTTCTCTCTCCCTAACCACAGCGAATATGTTGAATAACGACGAGCAGTCGGGAATGGTAGGTCTTCTCGTCGGCATCATTGTCCTGGTGTTCGCCGGGATCTTTTTTTCCCTGATGGCGGACAAGCGGTTCAGTTTTTCAAAGAACCGGAATTCGATTTCCGGGTTGGTTGCTGAGGAAAGGCAGGAGCTCGAAAGTCTCAAGACCCAGCTCGCGAAAACGCGTGAAGAGTGGACCCGTGAATACGAGCCGCTGCTGGGCCAAGGGGATTCCTTGGTTAAATTGACGGGAGACTGCAAAGCCGGCAAGCGTCGGCTTGAAGCTCTCAAAGAGGAGAGGGATGCGATTTCCTCGGAAGTCAAAGCCGCTCTCGATGCTTTCGATGACTATCAGGGGCGCTACCGCCAGCAGGTGCGCTCGGAAGCGGCAGGTGAGAAGTTTCCCGAGCTGATCTCCCGGAGCGGCCGTGTTTTCAAGAATGTGACGATCATCAGGGTTTCGGCGGCCGGCATCGAGATCCGGCATGAAGAAGGTTCTTCCCGTCTCTCGCCTGACGATTTGGCTCCGTTGTGGAGCGAGCGCTTCCAATGGGATGAGGGCGAGCTTGAGCGCCAGTTGAAAAACGAGCGCCTCCGCGAGGAACGCCACGGCAGGTTTGTTGAAGAGGAGAGCAACAAGGCCGACGCTCCCCTTCCGCCGCCGAAGCCGACCAAGAGCAAAAAGGATAAGAAGGAGGAAGAAAATCCGAACGATGTGCGCGTGGAAATCCTCCGGCAAGCTGTCATTGATTCCCGCCATCGGCTGAATCAGGCACGGACCGAGGCCTCCCGTGCCCGCATGGAAGCACGTTCAAACAAGGGCCGCTCGGTTCCCGGAAGCCTTGAAACCTGGGCGGAGCGCGCCACCCGCATGGAAACAGCCAGCATCAAACTGCATGCCCAGTACATGTCGGCCCGCGGGAAGCTTGCCGCGGTTGCCCCGAATGACGCCCAATTGCAGACACACGAAGAGTAAGCTTCTTGGCGGACACGAATCCGGCGGGATCCCGCCAAATGAAAATGGAGCATTCGCACGCTCCATTTTTGATTTTTGTAAGGGACGGTGCGCCCTGCCGAATCTTGTGATCTCAGGCCAAGCCCAGCCGTGAGTCGGAAGCCAGCTTCGCGGTCAGGGTATTCCAACCGCCGGGTGTCTGGAGATTGAAGACATGGAGGTAAAGCGCTACACGCTTCGGGTCGTAGGTGCCGACCAAGGTGTCCACCGCTTCGTCGAGCTTCGCGGCGTCCAGTTCCTTCGGCAGGTCTCCGGTGACGGAGCCCTTTCCGTCGTGTTCGATGCCCATGACATCGCAGAACTTTGCCAGCATTTCCTGATTGCCGGCCATGAACCATGCCTGGAGCAGGTGTTCGCCGATGGTGTCGGCCTGCTTGCCCTTCAACGTCTTGAGCACCCATGCGTATTGCTCGGGCAGCGGCTTCTTCTGGATGAAGACAAGGCGCAGCTTCTTCGTCTGGGCCAAGGTTGCGACGGCGGACTTGTACACATTGCGGTCATTGTCCCGGAACCAGTCGAGCATCTGGGTGACGAGGGCGGGATCGACGGCGTTGTAGAGTTCGTGGGCTTTCACAGTGCGAAATTGGCTGGGGCGACTCCATGCGATGCCGCGCAAAATGCCAAACGCCAATTTTCTTCCGCTGGATAAATCCCTGTCGCGCAGACGGTAGGGAATTGGAAATCGGCGGCTTGTCTCCACTTGTCCGGCACCCGTCCGCTCCTATCCTGCCTGCAATGACATCCCATCCCGAACTCTGGAAAACCGTGCGCTGGATCGCGCTGCTGGCGGCGGTGCTGCTGCTTGCGTGGTTTGGCATCCGTTTTGTGGAGAGAGGCATCGGTGGCACGGCTTCGGGATTGGAGAAGGTTTTGGGGGCAATTACCCATTCAGATACGCGGATCGTCGAAGGCCGAGCGGAGATCACGGAAACGGCGGAGATTTCCGAACTCACCCTGCTGGAAATGAAAATGTCGGCGACGCGGAGCTTCGAGAACGAGGCCTTCGTGCTCCGCTATCTACCCGCGGGGACCAAGAAGCTGATCGTCCAAGGCGATTACCGGGTGACCGCGGGCTACAAGCTCAAGCCGGGAGTTTCCCTAAGAATGGAGAACGGGGTGCCCGTCGCGAAATTTCCTGAACCGGAAATCCTTTCCGTGGAACTGATCGACTACAAGCCGCTCAGCGAAAAGGACGGTTGGGCGAACGACGTTACGCCGGAAGACCGCGCGCAATTGCTTCGCGAGCTTCGCCAACAAATGCGAATCGAAGCGCAGCGGAGCGGGATTCTCGATATGGTGGAGGCCTCGCTGCGGACGCGACTGAGGGATTTGTTAGGTTCTGGCGATGTGAAGATCGAGCGGGATGAGAAGTGACTGCTGTCCGGCCTTTCTACCTCCCGCGCTTTGGGGAGCGAACTTCGCGAACACCGAAATCATCAAAAGGAAAGAGCATAAAAAGCCGCAGTGGGAATCCACTGCGGCTTGGCGTTTGATTGAGAATCCTTCAGGCGACTCCTGCTTGTTCCTTTGTTAGGGAGGCTGCTTGGCGAAGTTGTTTTGCCGCTGCCACCATGTTGATTAGCGAGCCTTTGGTCTCTGCCCATCCGCGCGTCTTGAGTCCGCAGTCGGGATTCACCCACAAGCGCTCGGCGGGAAGCACGGCGGAAGCGCGGCGGAGAAGATCGGTCATTTCTTCCACGGAAGGCACGCGCGGCGAGTGAATATCCCACACTCCCGCTCCGACTTCCGACTGGATCCCGCCGAGCTTGATGGCGCTGAGCGCTTCCATCTTGCTGCGTGACGCTTCGAGCGAGATGACATCGGCTTCCAGGGCGGCGATGGACTCCGCGACGTCATCGAACTCCGCATAGCACATGTGCGTGTGGACCTGCGTTTCGTTCTTCACGCCGGACACTGCGACACGGAAAGCACGCACCGCTCCTTCGAGGTACGATTCGCGTTCCGAGGCATCGAGCGGAAGACCTTCGCGCAAGCCGGGCTCGTCCACCTGGATCACGCGCAACCCGGCGTTTTCGAGATCGCAGACTTCCTGACGAATGGCGAGCGCGAGCTGCAAGGCGACGAGGGCCCGGGGAAGGTCATCACGCACGAAGCTCCATTGCAGGATGGTGATCGGTCCCGTCAACATGCCCTTCACCGGCTTGTCGGTGAGGGCTTGGGCTTTCGCGCTTACCTCCACGGTCATCGGTGCCGGGCGCATGATATCGCCCCAGATGATCGGTGGCTTCACGCAACGGGAGCCGTAGCTTTGCACCCAGCCGTTTGCCGTCACGGCGATGCCTTCGAGTTTCTCGCCAAAGAACTCCACCATGTCCGTGCGCTCGAATTCGCCATGAACGAGGACGTCGAGGCCGAGTTCCTCCTGAAGGCGGATGGCCTCGCGCATGGCGGCATCAAGCCCTCCTTCATACGCGGCGGCATCGATCTCGCCTCTGCGATGTCGTGCGCGCAGGCGGCGGATCTCGGCCGTCTGTGGAAAGGAGCCGATCGTTGTCGTGGGAAAGAGGGGCAAGCCCAGCGCTTTCCGTTGAAGTGGCAGCCGTTCCTCCAGAGGCGCGTGTCTCTTCACGGAGGTGTCGTCCAAAGCGGCAAGAGCTTCCCGGACATCGCGGACCTTTACGCCAGCGTGGGCGCGGCGGGTCGCCAATGCGGCACGTGCGGCGGCACAAGCATCGACCTTCGCTTCCGCACCGGCAACTGCGGCGAGCTCATCCAGTTTCTCGCGGGCGTATGAAAGCCAGGAGCGCAGCGAGGGATCGAGTTTGGCCTCCGCGTCGAGATTGTGAGGCACATGCTGCAGGCTGCAGGACGTGCCCAGCCACAGCTTCTCTCCCTGGCGCTTCTCGCGGTAGGAGGCAACGAGCGCACGAAGCACCTCGATGTCGGCGCGCCAGATGTTCCGGCCGTCAATGATTCCCAGTGAGAGCACGCGATCCTGCGGGAAATTCGCATGCAGCCACGGCAGATCGGAGGACGAGCGTGTGGCATCGACATGAAAGCCATCGGTTCCGAGCGCGGTGACGCGGGGCAAGGCATCGCCGAGGCGTCCGAAAGGAACCGCGAGGAGGAGTTTGAGCGGACTCACCGGCCGGATGCCGGCCCATGCTTCTTCGAGAGCGGAGAGGACCGCCTCATCACGGCGTGTGGCCAAGATGGGTTCGCTGATCTCCACCCATTCCGCGCCCGCTTCGGAAAGGCCTTGCAGAAGATCGCGATAGGCGGGAACCAGCCGCGAGATGAGGGAAAGCGGATCGCCATCTTCAAGCTTCGAGAGCGCGAGGAAAGTCACGGGGCCGATGATGACCGGCTTCGCGCGGAATCCTGCGGCGATCGCTTCCCTGGTTTCCCGCACCGCCTTGTCCCAGGTGAAGTGGAAGGCCTGGTGTGGCGAAAGTTCGGGGACGAGATAGTGGTAGTTCGTATCGAACCACTTCGTTAGTTCCAGCGGCACGACGTCCGGCAGACCATCCTCCCGGCTGCGGCCGCGGGCCATGCGGAAATAGCGCTCGAGCGTCACGGGAGAAGCGGCCGCCCCGAAGCGATCGGGAATCACGCCGAAGGTGCAGGCGAGATCCAGAATCTGGTCATAGAGGCTGAAGTCGTTCGTGGCGACGTAGGTGAGGCCCGCGGCGGCTTGCTCCTGCCAGTGGCGGAGGCGGAGATTTTTGCCGATCTCATCGAGTCCCGCTGCATCGAGCTTCCCTTGCCAGAAGTTCTCGAGGGCTTGCTTGAGTTCGCGCTTCTCGCCGATGCGGGGATAGCCGGAGAGGTGGGTGGTCAGGGATGCATTCATCGCGGCCGATCATCGCTCTGCGGATGGCATGAACCAAACGAATGCTCTTCATTGTGATTGGCCATTGCGTGCATGATGGATCAAGGGCATGTTCGCTGCCGTGCTTGAAATACGCCATTTCGATTCCCTGATCGCCCTCGCTGAAACCGGGAACCTCACCCGGGCCGGCGAGAAGGTTTCGCTCAGCCAGAGCGCGCTCTCCCACCAGATGCGCTCGCTGGAGGAGCACTACGGATTTGAGCTTTTCGAGCGGAAGACCAGCCCCCTGCGATGGACGCGGGCGGGCGAGAGGCTGCTGGTGCTGGCCTACGATGTGGCACGGCAGGTCCGCGATGCGGAACGCGATCTCGCGCGGATCGGCCAGGGAACGGCAGGCACGCTGCGGATCGCGGTGGAGTGCCATTCGTGCTTCGACTGGCTGATGCCCGCGATGGATTCCCTTCGGGAAGGCTGGCCGGACGTGGAGATGGACATTGTCTCGGGCTTCCATCCGGATCCGGCGGGGCTGCTGGATGAAAATCGTGCGGATCTGGTGATCGTTTCGACGGCGAAGCGGCGGAAGGGGATCGAGCACCATGCTCTTTTCGAGTATGACATGCCTGCCTTGCTCGCACACGGGCATCCATTACTAGAGAAGTCGTATTTGACCGCGAAGGATTTCTCGCTGGAGACCCTCATCACTTACCCGATTCCGGACAACCGGATGGATCTCTTCCGGCAAGTGCTGGAGCCGTCGGGGGTAGAGCCGCGCGAACGCCGCACCACCGAGCTGACGGTGGCGATCCTGCAATTGGTGAAAAGCAGGCGCGGGATTGCCGCTTTGCCGCGGTGGGCGGTGCAGCCTTATCTGGAGAAGGACTATGTGGCGGAAATCCCGATCACGGCGAAAGGCCTGCGGGCTTCACTGCATGCGGCAACGACGAGGGAGGGGGCGGGCCAGGCCTTCATGCGGGAGTTCATCGAAACCGTAAGGCTGACCGCGGCGAAGCAGTTCGATGGGATACGGCTGGTTTGATACCATGGTCCCGGCAGCATGCTTGACTCGATCCGCGTCGTGCCTCTAAGCCTTCCACCATGACGGAAAGCGGGCTCGGCCTGATCCACGGGGTAAAGTCGGTGCCTGAGGCGCTGGCGATCTTGTCCCGTCGGCCGAGGATCCTGCTTTGGCTGATGCCGCCCTTACTGATCACCTTGTTGCTGGATCTGATCGTGTTCTTCTTTGCCTTCGCTTGGATGCGCGATGGGATTCAGGATTTCGTGTCGAGCCGTGGGCTGGGCGCGTGGTTGACGGCGGCGATGCGTATCTTCGCGGCAATTGCGGTGATGCTCTTGTTAGGGTGGTCTTTCGTGTGGCTCTTCCTGACCTTGGCGAGTCCCTTCCAGGATTTCATTTCGGCGGCTGTCGAGCGCGAGCGAAGCGGGGCGGCGGCTCAGGAGCCGGCGGGATGGAGAGGCTTTGCCAAGGGCATGGGGCGCGGCGCGGTCCAAACCCTGGTGCTGATGTTGATCTCGGTGCCGATGCTGGTGGTCGGGTTCGTTCCGGTGATCGGTCCGGTGCTGGTGTTCCTGTGGAGTGCGTTCGCGATGGGCTTTTCCTTCGCCACGATTCCCGCGGGCCGGGTGGCGGGCCGCTTGCGGGACCGGATCAAGTTCGCGCGCCTGAATCGCGGTGCGGTCTTCGGGCTCGGTGCGGTGATTGCCCTAGTAGCCGTGGTGCCGTTCGCCAACCTGCTCTTCATGCCGGTCTTCGTGGTGGCTGGGACTTTGGTGTATCTGAAGGCGGGGGAAAGCCAGCCGGTCGCGGGGATCGACCCGCCGCCAGCTCCCTGAAAAGGCAAAGCCCGGAACCCCGTCGGGATCCCGGGCCTGACATGTCGTTGGCTGATTACTTTCCCGGCTCTAACAAGAAGGCCCGGCGTTGGTCGGCGAAGGATCTCAAGGCCATTCCTCCGTGGCCCCAGCCGCGCGGTGCTTCTTCATCCGCGGCAGCGGGTTCATCGGCAGTAAGCTTTACGAAGTCCTCGATGCTGGAAAGCTTGCGGGTATCGGCCGCGACTTCCTTGCCAATCAGCTCGCGATACTTCGCGACCACCGGGCCGAGATTCTTCCAATCAAGGGATTCGTCGGCGATGGTGCGAACCTTGGCCAGATAGCGTTCGCGGAGGGCTGGCACGGCGAGCAGTTTTGAGCGCAACGGCTTCTTCGCATCATCAAGACCCACCAAGGGATCCAGCTTCACCCCATCGGACTTCGGCATCGAAGCGAAGGGCGGCGTCCCTGCTGGAGGTGTCGCAGGCGCTCCATCGGTAGGAGCGCCTGCCGCGATGCCCTGTGGAGGAGCACCGCTCGGTGGTTCGCCCCGGCCTCGTCCGCCGGGGCGACCGAAGCCTGGTCCGCCGGGAGCGCGGAAGGCTTCGTTCATGTCTCCGGGAATGAGGTGGAACTTTCCTTCCTTGTCACGGTACAGGTAGTAGTCGCTTGCCCGGATCCAATAGCCGTCGCTATTGATCAAGGCGCAATCGAGCGCGAGGAACCACAGAGTGCTATCGATATCGAGCATGGGTGCCAATGCGGCTTCCAGCTGATCGGCGGGTGTTTCAGAGAGCGTTTTGCAGAGCTTGATCAACGCCTGCCAATCCTCGTCCGTGCCGTCCTTCATTTCGTAGCGCCGCTTGTATTCGGCGATGTCATCGCCGGCATAATCGAGACCGCCTTGGCCCATCGGTGAGCCGCGGACTTTCCAACGGGCACCTTTGCTGGTGCGGAAGTTCTCCTGGATGAAGTCCTTGTTGAACTGCTGCTGGCTGACATAGACGCCCCAGTTTTCGCCATTGATGACCACGCGCACGAAGTTCGCCTTCGGGGCAGGGATGAATATTCGAGCGATGTGCGAATAGAGCACCGCGCTGAGGAAGCTGCCGTCCTCGTGGGAATTGAGGAGGTTGAGTGTTTTGTAGCCGTTGAGCCGCTGCTTCTTCCGGGTGAAGTCGATGGAGACATTCAGCGAGCGCTTCTTGCCGGCGCGGACCATCATGTAGCTGGACATCCCGCGAAAATGGATGCCGACCCCGGGATAGGTTTTTCCATCGACGGTGAGAGTGGCGGGGACCTCGACATCGGTGCCGTGGAAGGCTTCGAGCTCGGCTTCCCAATCGGCATTCTCGAAATCGAGGAAGAGGGTGCGCAAGCTGTCAGCCGCGTAGAGGTCGGCGGAGTCCGCGGGCTTCACGTCAGCCGGTGAAATGCGAGCGCCCGGAACGGGGGCCTCCGCTTGCTCTTGGGAGCCGAGGCCGCGTCGCCCTCCGGGCGGACCGAAGCCGCTTTGAGGGGCGGGATTCTGCTTTAGGAACTCACGGGCGGCAGCGCGCTCTTCCTTATCGAGGCGATGATCCGCATTCCCGTCGAATTGCTCGACGAGCTTTCGATCTTCCAGTGCGGGACCGCCGGGACCGGGAGGGCCGGGGTTGGGCTGCTGGGCCAAAAGGGGAGAACTGAGAAGGACGAAACGTGATAGGGAGATGGCGATGGATTTCATGAGGCGGTGTATGCGGCGGCCTCGGAGGAGCAGAAGCTGGGGGGTGAACCGGATCGGCGAGGAAAGGTTTCGCTCGAATGTGAGTACAAAGAAAAAGCCCGGAACCTTGCGGTCCCGGGCTTTTCAAATCGCGGCTTCCGGCAAATCAATGCTCGCGGCAGAACTGCTCGAAGCGGGTGAGGCCCTCGTTGAGCACGTCCAGCGTGGTGCAGTAGCTGAGGCGGATGCCCTCGTCGTAGCCGAAGGCGATGCCCGGAACGGCGGCCACCTTGTAGCGGCTGAGCAGCTTGTCGGTGAGGTTCATCGACTTCAGGCCGAGCTGACCGGTGTAGACGAAGAAGTAGAACGCACCCTTCGGCTCAACCACGCGGATGTTGTTGATGCCCTTCAGGCGGGCCAAGACGAACTGGCGCTTCACGTCGTACTCGTCGCGCAGGTCGCTGATGAAGGTCTGGTCCCCTTGCAGGGCGGCGACAGCGCCGTATTGGGCGAAGGTGGTCGCGTTCGAGACCGTGTGGTTTTGGATCTTGTCGATTGCCTCGGCGATGGCCTTCGGCGCGGCGGTGTAGCCGAGGCGCCAGCCGGTCATCGAATAGGCCTTCGAGAAGCCGTTGACGGTGACGGTGAGATCGTAGAGTTCGTCGCTGAGGGAGGCGATGGAGACGTGCTTGTTGTCGCCGTAGACGAGCTTTTCGTAAATCTCGTCGGAAAGGATGATGATGTCTTCCGAGAGGGCGACTTCGCCGATGTCACGGAGTTCTTGCTCGGTGTAGATCGCGCCGGTCGGGTTCGAGGGCGAGTTCAGGATCACCATCTTGGTCGCCGGGGTCATGGCGGCTTCGAATTGCTCGGCGGTCATCTTCCAGCCGTTCGATTCCTTGGTTTCCACCAGCACCGGCTTGCCACCGGCGAGGCGGACCATCTCCGGGTAGCTCACCCAGTAGGGCGTCGGGATGATGACTTCGTCCCCTTCTTCGACGATCGCGAGGATGGCGTTGAAGCAGGCCATCTTGGCGCCGGAGGTGACGCAGATCTGCTTGGCCTCGTAGGAAAGATTGTTGTCCGCGATCAGCTTGGCGGAGAGGGCTTCGCGCAGCTCGGGGATACCGCCGGAGGGGGTGTACTTCGTCTTGCCCTGCTGCATCGCCACGATGGCGGCGGCCTTGATGTGCTCCGGAGTATCCACTTCCGGTTCGCCGCCGGCGAGACCGTAAACCTCCTCGCCGCGGGCGAGCATGGCTTTGGCCTGGTTCGTAACGGCCAGGGTGAGGGACGGGGAAACCTCTTGGATTCGGGATGAAATACTGTCCATGGAAGCGCGCGGGATGGTGTTTCTCGCCCCGCGGGCGCGGAGCAACGGTTTGTCGCGCGGCCCCCGGTGGAGCGGGGGGCTTTTCTGACGGCCAGCCGCCCTCGGCGCAAGTGAAATGGTGTAAGCCATTAGTCACGGGTCATCGGTCATAGGGAAGAGATGCACCTTCCGTATTTTCCGATTGTTTCCCAATGACTCGCGGCAAATTGCCCGCTGACCGGTCTCTCAAGCCGTCAGATCATTCATCCACCCGCCCCGGGCGGTGACCCATTTCCCTTTCGTCACTACCTGCGGGAAACCGAGACCGTGGGAGGCGGCGGCGGTAAAAACATCCCATGCTTGGCTGGCGAGGATGCCGGAAAGGACGATGTCTCCCCCTGGCTTGAGGGTCTTGATGATGACCGGGAAGGCTTGGATCAGGACGGTGGAGAAGATGTTCGCGAGCACCACGTCGTATTTCTTCCGCGGCTTCCACTTCAGGATGTCGAGTTCCTTGGTTTCAACGCCTTCCGCGCCATTCCGGACGAGATTCCGTTCCGCAACCGCGACGGCAAAGGGGTCATAGTCGCAGGCGAAAACATCTCCGGCCCCGAGTTTTTTCGCGGCGATGGCGAGCAGGCCGGAGCCTGTGCCAAGGTCGGCGCAGCTCCAGCCCGCCGGACGGGAGCGGCCGATGTCCACGAGGAACCGCAGGCAGGTCGAGGTCGTGGCATGATCGCCGGTGCCGAAGGCCATTTCCGGCGGGATGCTGATGACATCGCGGCCGGGAAATTCCGCGGAGAGCTTTTTCAGATCCTTCGCCGCCGCCGCTTGGGTCACCACGAAGGCATCCCGCACTTTGAGCGGTGGCGGGATTTCCGGAGCGGCCTTTTTCCAGTCGGAGGAAAGTTTCCGGACCGAGCCGCCGAATTGCTTCGCGATGCCCTCCGCTTCGGACTTGGAGGCGCAGAAGACCTCCACGCGCACCGATTTTCCGCCCTTCAGGACGTGGAGCACGAAGTTAGGATTCCCGTGGAAGCGGTCTTCCCATGCATCGAACCACTTGGAGGCGGAGAGTTTCGACCAGACGAACATGGGCGGGTTTTAAGACGGGGGCGTGCAGTGCCAAGTTCCAAGTGAGGGATGGCATGCCCCCATGGTCGTCCGAAGAGGGGGAAGACGGTGCCCGCGGACCACTGCTGAACTCGCCGCGGACACCGGGTGCACGCCATTCGCAAGCCATCGCGAACAGCCCTGGAAATCCTCTTTCGGGGGCAAAAACAGCCCGCAGTTCTCACGAACTGCGGGCTGGATGCACAAACCATTCGTGAGATCGTATCAAGAACCACCTGAAAATGGTGGTGCCCGCAGCCCTCCCAAACCACGGGCACCATGCGTTGCCGCATTGTAGAGGCACAGATAGGCGGGAAATGCCTCCGCGCAAGTGATTGGCGGTGGGGAAATCTACTTACGCAGAAGTCCGGCTCGCCGGGGAAAAGGGGTCCTTGCGATCGAAGGAAGCCGGGCAATGTTTCCCTATGACGATGCTGCAAGCCGTTGCTGCTAGCGAACGATCCGAACCGGGCGATTGCGAGATCGGCGATTGGATTGCGAGCAGCCGGATGCCGGATTGGAACAAGAAGATGCCGGTGCAGGAATATTCGGTGCCGGATGGCTCGAAATTGCGGCTCTTTATCCGCAGCTTGGGACACGCCGACGGGATCGTTCAGGCGCTGTGGAAGCGAGTCGAGTGATCACCGAAGGCGGTGGCATATTCCGACGATCAGTCATCCTCTCCCTTTTTGCGGCGGGACTCTTTGACGGATTTGTAGCCGGTCAGTCGCCGCTGTCCTTCGTCCCATAGGCGGAAGCGGAGCGATTTGAGGCTGTTCCGCAGGGTAAGTGGCTTCACCTTCTGAAACATCGGCTCGGCCTTTTGGGCGCGCTCCAGCGCGTAATTGGGGATTCGCGGGCTGAGGTGATGGATGTGGTGGAAGCCGATATTGCCGGAGAACCACTGGAGGATCTTCGGCAGCTTGTAGAACGAGCTGCCCTCAAGCGCCGCCTTCTCGAAATCCCAGTCCGGACGCCGCTCCCAATAGACACCCTCGAATTGATGCTGGACGTAGAAGAGCCAGACCCCGGAGAAGCTTGCCACGAGCATGGCGGTCAATTGAATGATGACGTAGGCCGTGATGCCGAAGAGCCATGAGAGCCCGGCGGCCATGAGAAGGATGCCGAGGTTTGTCGCGTGAACCCAGAGCTGGACCCGCTTTTCCGCCTTTCTCGATGGGAAGCGCTGGAACACGAGAAAGAGCAGAAGGGGGGCAATGCCGAACAGGATCACCGGATTTCGTGAAAGCCGGTAGGAGAACCGCTCCCACCGGGAGGCCTCCAGATATTCCTGCACGGTCAGCGTCCAAACGTCACCCATGCCGCGACGGTCCAAGTCGCCGGAGCTGGCATGGTGGATGGTGTGCTGCCACCGCCAGTGGTGGTACGGAGTGAAGACGAGGATACCGGTGAGGAACCCGACGATTTCGTTCGCCCGCTTGGACTTGAAAAAGGATCCGTGGGTGCAGTCGTGGAAGATGACGAAAGTGCGGACCAGGAATCCCCCGGCGAGGATCGCTAGCGGGATGACGAGCCAATAAGAAATCGCGAGGCTGAAGTACATCAGCGTCCACAGCGCCGCGTATGGCACGAGGGTATCCGTGAGCTGCCAAACAGCCCGCCACCGGGACGGGAGCTGATATCTGCGCACCACGTCCTTCCAACTGGTCGCTTCGTTGTCCAGATGGTGATCGGCCGACCCCGTGAGGTGCTGGCTTTTCATGGCATCTGGAATTTCGGGGGGAATTCAGGAAGCCGCAAATGGAAATCGGTCGCGGAGCATCTGGCGGCGCGGGCACGAAAAAGGCCAGCGGATGCTGGCCTGATCGTTGAGAAGGAATGGAGCGGGCGATGTCTCCTTTTCGCTTGGCCAGTAGGAAGGGAGATGGAAGCTTGCCTGCGGGCTCTGCGAGAAGGCAGGGAGTAACCGAGCTCCTGCGGTTGAAGCTATCGAACGCGCCAGCTACCCGGCCGAGGACGAGCGGACTTCGTGGCCCGAGGTGTCCCGGATGTCTTCGGCGCGGGCTCGGGGAGAAGCTTGGACTGCTCCCGGAGGGCATGAACGAAGATCTTCCTGATGGTCTGATCTCCTTCGTAGAAGTCGTAGTGGGCCGGCAGCGTCTTGGTTGTAGCTGCCTCCCATCCGGTCCGCCTCCACGGTTTCTGATTTACCATCCAGATAGGTCACCTTGAATCTGCGCCTCTCTAACCCCTAGCGAATCGGAGGCGCCTTAGCAAGACAGCCCCAACATTCCTCCGTGGCCGGCCTCCGAGAAAGGATGGTTGGGCATCTCCGCCTGAGACGATACCTAAGGAGCCCCGGCGAACGGGAGTCCCTTAGGCCGCCCTTCTCCTCGCGGAGGGTTGCTCATGGCGAAAAGGGAATGTGGCCGGATGCCACACGGTTGGTGAGCGCTTTTGCCTGCGGATTTCGCTTAGATGCTTCCGGGTGCGGCAGCGGGTTTCACCCGACTCTCCTCTACCCACCGGCCGGGATGCCTCTTGCGAACCCAAGCCGAGATATGCCACTCTGAGGCGGTGAACCTCTCCCTCTCCGCGTGCGTTGCGCTCGCCTAGGTTTGCTCCTCCTGTTTTCTGCCGAGAAATCATGACGGCCGGTCGGTTGCCCCGTCCGTCCGGTGCGAGGCCTGGACCTCAAGCGATCCTCTGCCAGATGAAGTGGTGCTCGTCGTCCACGTACGGCCGGAGGAAGAAGACCATCTCTTTCTCCTGCTCATCGTCGGGAACATGCTCGTAAGGCAACAGCTTCCATGGCCAATCTGTCACTGCCTCCGTGGTGACCCAATCACCAGGCAAACACTCTTCAGGGCAAACCCGTCGCTCTCCTTGTAGTGGGGAATCCATACATGTTGCGGTTGGTTTAAATTTCGAGGGAGATTGAGGCCGCCGCGTGATGAAGGTTTCGCGGCGGCCTCCCTATGGCGCGTGATGCGTAATCTCCCCCACGGAGACACATCTCGCGTTGCAGCCCCATTTACGGCAACCCAAGTGCCGCCCCCGTCGGGCACCGGGGGTCCTGAGAAAAGTCACCTACGTGACCGGCGGGTGAGGAGTCGGCCTGCTGTCAAGGCGCGCCACAGGAGATTGGCGCTTGGACCGCTTCCGGCGATCCCGCCGGCCACGCGTGGGGGGAGCCGGGAAATCAAACCTGGCGACGAGTAGGCCCCGACAATGGCAACCTGCGACCGGAGGAACGGGAGTTCCTCTCCTTGGGCGGACGCGGCAGTCCAAGCCGCGGGATTTCGAAACTCTTAATAGCGGCAAAGTCAGCGTGATCCTCTGGAATGAAAAGCCAAGAGGCCAAACCCTTCGCCAATGGTGCGGCGGAACGAAGTAATGGATTAGGCATGACAATATGCCTGTCTCACGGACGACGTAAGAACACAAGGGGTGGATAAAATCGGCTCAAGAAAGGGCAGATTCCGCACAACCATATCCTAATAATTAGGATAACTTATTTATTGATCTGCCATTTACCCTGCGCGCGCGAGGTTGCCGAATGGTTAATGAGCAATTTGCCTAAGGATTTCGCTTAGATGCTTCCGGGTGCCGCGTCGGGTTTCACCCGCCTTCGACTCTGCCCACGGACTACGGCGAAACCCGCCTCCACCCCATGCGTGTCCGGAGGGCGGCCGGGTTGCGGAATAGCCAACACCTACTAAGCGAGGCAATCACCCCAATGCCTTCGAAAGGAAGCTGGCCACGATCTGTGCCACCTCCACGGGCGTGACATCGTCGGAGATCTGATGGTACTCAATCTCGTCCACTGGTGGGGGCGGGACGATGCAGTAGCCGAGATGGGGAACCAGCGCCAGCTTGACCGCAAAGACCAACTTACCCGGCCATGGCTTGGAAGGGATACTCAACGAGATTTGCCAATCTCCGCGGGGACTAGAATCAGTTTCAATCGCTGCTCTGACTCCAGCGGCCTCAAGGTCTTTCCAGGCCTGCAAGAGCGTTCGGCTGATAACGGTGTGAAGAACCTCGTGTTTGGTTTTTAGCGATGCCGAATGTTTCTCCCGATTCGCTGCGATGTCTGCGGCTCGATCACTCGCCCGCTTCTGGGCGGATGCGATCACTTCACCGAATTCGTTCTCTGCCATAGCGGGCAAATTCTAGTGCGGCCGTTCTGGATTTCAACCGGCTGGCCTGCCTGGCAAGGCTCTAAACCGCCTCCGGAAAAATCTCCGGCAGGTCCCTTGACGAAAAACAAAAATGGGTATTCTCCGAAAATATGGCACTGCACAAACATGCATTGATGGCCGACCTCCGGGGGGCGATCCGCCATTACCGCGTGATTCGTTTCACCTACGAGGGCGGGAATTATGAGGTTGAACCACACGACCTGGGACGGAATCCCGTCACCGGCACTTACGAACTCACCGCTTGGGTGAGACGGGGACCGGGAGAAGGGCCGCCGGCCTGGAGGACCTTCCACTACTGGAAGGTGCGGGGATTGGAGGTGATGCCCGACAAGTTCCTCCCGCGGCGGCTTGTTCCTCAGACGCTGGCTTTCGCAGGGTGAAGTTAGGAGATCCGCGATCACCGCGCTCGCTCTCGACGATTCGCTCATGCGGAAAACCTACGTCACGGCCGACTGCGACGAGACCTTCGCCGCGGCGGATTGGGCTGGGGGAGCCAAGCAACTGCTCGAAGCCGCCTTCACGGTGAACGAAGCGGCCATCGTTCTCGTAGCCGGCGACTCCCGCCACCGTGATCGTCGAGTTCGGTGCGGCCGTGATCCCCGTCGCCGTGCCGGTCGCGAGCGCGATGTTCGAGGTCAGATCGTTCCCCGCCGGCGCCTGCCTGCGCAGTTCGAGGAAGTTGCCATTGGCAGGGAGAATCTCCCAGATGTCCCGCACCGCTGCAGCTGCGGCATGGGTTTCCAGATAGGCGCGCACTTCGGCGATCCACGAACTAGGAGCGCCCGGGGTCACCGGAATGTTGAGGGCGATCGGTGAGCCGGTCATCCCTGCCGTGGTGATGGTCACCAGGGCATTGTCGCGCAGGCGTTAACTTGAATCTTGATTCATTGACAGCCCTTTTCCATAGTTATCCTCGCGTGCCCCAATAACATTCACCACGCTTAACTATGAACCAAGCATTGCAATCGCCAGAGGATACGCTTCCTGAGCAGCTAGCAACATCCTGTTCAACACCAGCGGATTGGACTTTCCTCATCATTTCAGCCGCCCGTGGAGCAAAGATCGACGTCGTGCGTATGGACAAACCCGCGGACCGGATGACGATCTTTCAAGGTAGTGATTTTTCCCAACCGGTGAATCTTTACGAAGGAATATATCAAGCCCCGGTCAACCCCAATTCCACGGCTATTAGAAGAGCCCTCGAAGCCGGGCGTTTGCTCTTGGTGGAGATATACGGCCTGGTGGGGTCGCCCAGCGTTGCCTACACGATCAGAAGAAACGGCCTCGATGTCTTCAATCACACCAAAACTTCTCCCGCGACCCAAGGGGGAGATTGGTTGGCGAGTCGATTCACTCTCATTACAGCCACCCGCTACGAGCACCTGAAGGAGGAGTCAGTAGCGACATCTTGATCACTGTATAGTAGCGAGGTGAAACTCGATCACCCCCAACGCCCCATAATCCTTCGCTTGCCGATCGAACGTATCGGCAAGCTCTCCCCACGCGCTTCCCTCGATGCGCTGGCCACCCTCGATTGCGAACGGGCAAAGGCCTTCGAACTTATGACGGAACGCCTCCCGCAGAGCGTTCGCTGACTTACGGGAGTCACCGTAGATCCGGATTTGGTAAGCCAACGTTCCTTCCGTGGCAGGCCCGGCGTCCACCGTCGCCTCTCCCTGGTCGCCGACGAGCTGGTAAACAAGGCACGGGTTTTTCTCCCCCTCAGGCGCCGCGTCCGGAAAGATCCTCCCTTGAAGATCCGCAAGCGTCACTTCGGCTTTCACCGTGGCAACGAACCATTTCAGCAGCTCGGAAGAGTCCATGCCCAAGGGTAGGGCGTGGCGGCTTGCCGCGCCGAACCTAGGCTGGCGCCATTGAGCTCATTGGCTTGCAGCCTCAAAGCAGCTTCAAGACCTCGCGATTCCCATCGCGGTCTTCGAACACGATCTTCCCGCCGGCGCTGTTGTGGTCGAGGACCATCTCATACAGCGCCAGCGCTCGCTTGAAGACTTCGGCCAGCGAGGCCGCCTTGCTCTTCTTCCGGAGAGCCTTGATATTATCCCGAACCTCCGGCTCTACCTCGAGGTTTACGCGGACGGTCTCGCGGGCGTTTTCGTCTAGGCTTTTTTCGGCCATCGCAATAGATCAATACTGAATAAGGCAGGCACAGGCCTACTATCGTTGTGGTCAACCATGGCGGAGCTTTCGCTGCGGTGGTGGCTGAGGTGGTTGCGAGCAGGCCCAATAGGTGCAGGCTCGCCGTCATGACAGGCACCGGCATTCTACCGAGTGTTGCCTTTACGATTCCGAATCGCTTGTTGTACTCTTCTAGCTTCTTTAGGAGGTCCATGATTCCAATCTTCCGAACGCGACGTCCGGATGACCGGAAGCAGGGACAACCTGTGGATCAATGATGTTAGTCATTGTCGTCACGTAGTTGGCCTTAGCTCCGAAGCTCTCCTTGCAGCAGGAAGAGAGGGTGAGAGTTAGGTGTTATCTGTTGCAGTTGTAACGCTCAGTCGACACCCGCCGACTTAGGCAGCCAAAAACATCCTTCAGTAGCTGATAGAACGAGAGTCCGATTGCTGCCTCTCGGGTCGTTCTGTCAGTTCCAAATGCATTGTTTGTTGCGTCGCTCTATACCCGTGCGGCGATTGGGTCGCATTTGGCTCCATTAGTTTGGCCGACGCGAGAAGTACACACGATCCGTTCATATGCAACCCAATATTGTCCACTTTTGCGTAATTTCGTCCGATCCTACAGCGTCTTCGCTTCCCTCTCCAGTCCCTCCCCTAACACCCGCTTCACCACATCCAACACCTTTCCCCCCTCCCCTTCGAGTGACGGTTTCAGAAACGGCCGCGCGGGGTGGTGCTTGGTCCCCAATTCCTGGAATCGATAGTAGCGCTCGACCGCATCGGGAGAGTAGGGCTTCCGGACGGCTCGACGATCGTCGTGAAGGTCTTCCACCCCGACATGGGGACGCCGAAAAAGGGAACCATCGTGGTCTACTCCGATGGAAGCGGATCAACCCTCAAGGAGTTCGGCTACCGCAAGGCAATGGCCGGCGAGGAAGCTGACAAGTTTGGCAACGTGCCGGTGCTGCGCTCGATCAACAAGGCCTTCCCCGACGTTCAGACGATGGAAGGCGGGCGGATCGATGCGGTTTTGGTGGAGGTGATTGGAGAGGGCTAGCTCGCCGTCCGCTGGAAGTGGTGGAAGCGGATCTTAACTGGTGAGCTGGCCGTAGTGCCCGTATGGAGGGCGAATTGGCAAAGTGTAAACCACTGAATAGCCTCGAACTAAGATAAGCTTGCCATTGGATGTGGTCTTCTGTTAGGCAATGAAGATAGATTCTCCCATGAAATTCAAACCCCAAAGTCTGCGTCGTGTTGTTGGCCTTTCCCTGCTGTCGGTGGTGCTAATGACTCCGCAAGATGCGATGGCTATTAAGATCAAGGTTAAAAAGCCAAGAATCACCGTCGGAAAGCCAAAGGTTCATGTGCCGACTCCGGCCCAAGTCGTTAAGAATGTGGAGAAAGCATCCGAGGATGCTGTTAGGGATGTGGGCAGAGCTGTTGCCGTGGCGGTGAATCAAACCGGCAGAGCAGCTGGAAAAGGATTGCGCGATATAGGCCGCGAAAGTGGCAGGATCCCTGGTCATCTCGTCGATGCTGGCGACGCGATGCTTGTGTATTTAAAAAGCCACAAACAGAGCCTTTTAACGCAGTTGGAGCAAGATCAGCGACGACTTCAGGAGGGCAAGTTGCTAGACTTGGTGTACCATGCGGCCTTGGCTCCTTTAGAGGCCACCGAAGAAGCGGCGTTTAAAGCGACCCAAAGGAGTAGCTGGGTAAACGCAGCCGCGACTGTCGCCGCGGGAGCCAATGGGGGGCCCTACGGCAGTGCCGCATATGCTGCCTGGCAAACCTACCGATTGACCGACAAGAACCCTGAACTTGCCTTGCGTGCAGGGCTCATCGCGGGGCTCACTAGTTCGGCGATGGGCGAAGTTTCGCAAATTGACGGAACAACGGGAACCAATTTGGCTCGAAAAACGGTTCTGGCAGGGGCCTTGTCCGGAGTAGCAGTCGCCGCGAGTGGAGGCGAGGAAGGTGACATAAAACGCGCGGCTGTGATGGGAGGGGCGATGGTCTTTCTCCAGGACGCATATAAAAACTATGTCGGCAGCGAATTGGATGCAAGGGGTGCCACTAATCCGCCCTATTGTCTGACCGAAGGCGATCCTTCATGCGAGGAATTGCGAAACTCTTACTGGTTCGATGAGAAGACGGGGGAATGGAAAGTAGATCCAAGTAAGTTGGACAAGGCGCGAGCGGGTGTCGGAATTGGAACTGAAGTAGGAACTAGTGCGCAACCGGTGTACAAGCCTGGGCCACCCTACTTTTCTGATCGAAATCCGGTAATGGTTGGCCTTGCGAAGGGAGCTCCGGCCTTTAATGCCATGAGCTTTTTCCACGATCGATGGGTTTTCGACTGGAAGATGAGCGACTGGCAAAACAAGGCAACAATTGTCCCGGCTATCGCTCTTACTTACGTAGCGACTGGTGCGCCCCTGTTTACAGCGATCCAACAAGAAAATGCTGAAAGGGCAAAGGACAAGACGGGGACGAGCGGCGCTGGAGCCCGACCTCCTGGCTCCAATAATCGTGGTTTGGTATCTCCTGCGTTGCGAGAGGCAGCACGCGGAACTGTCCTGCCAAAACCTGGCGATAACCCCGCGGCTAGCAATCCAAGCGAGCAGCCTTCGGGTAAAGATTCGGAGGTTAATAAGGAGGCCAGTCAGCAAGCCGTGGTCGAAGCACTTAACCGTTATCAAGCTCGCTTGACGACAGAAACGGCTGCAGTAGTGAATGGAAGCCCAGGAACTGAGATGATGGCCGAATCGGTGGTCGCACCGCTCATCGATAAAGTCTGGGTGGACCCCAAGAATCCAAATGATTTCAGGACTCGCGATCTAGAGGGGATAGACGCAGATCAGTCCGGACGGGTGAAGCCGGAAGCAGGTTGGGAATGGACCAACGCAACCGACCCTCTCAGTATGGAGGTGCGGCGGATTGAGGGGCTGACAACTACGGCTGAGGGCGAACTTGAGCCTGCGAAAGGATGGGATTGGGCAAACCCAGATGACCCCACGAATCTCACCGTGATCCAAATCAAGGAGGAGGAATAATAGGGGGCATTTGTCTAGCCGCGAATGAGGTGTCGTCCAGCATGGCACTGGCGATGACCTTCTGAATCCCGGTGGGCGCTCAGAATGGACATACTTGGCGTAACCTTTTGGTGGTGCCGAGGTGGGGCGGAATCGTTTGCTCGCGGAGGTGCTGTCAGCTAGTAAACGATCACCCCTTGATCCGCGGTGAGCGGTAGAAATGAGTCCCAATTCACCAGCCGCGCTTGGAAGGTGACACGGTCTCCCTTGCGAATGTTCGCGGCGGGGGAGAACTGATCGTCCCGGAGTTTGACCGAGACGTCCATGGTCATGGTGTCGGGCTTCATCTTCACGTTGAGCATGTAGTTCCCGAGGATGTCCTTTGAGACGTCAACAACGGTGCCGGTCCATTGGACGGTCTTGCCCTTTTAGGTTTTCCATTTCTCCTCCCGGGCGAGGTCGATGGCCTTCGAGTTGATGGCGTAAATATCGGCGACCTCTGTCCAGGTGACGGCGGCAATGACGGGAGGAGTTTCCCTTTCGAGCTTCTCACATCTGAGGCGCTCGTTCTCGGCATTTTTCGCGGCTGAGCTAATGCCGGCGAGGCCCAGGACGAAGCAGCCGCCGACCATGAGAAAGATGCAGGCGGCAACGATGCCGAGGATGAGGGCCGCTTTCCCGCAACCGGACTTGTGCTGAACGATAACGACCTGCGGCTGTGGCGCGGGAGCTAGCGGGACGGGACGCGGATTCACCCGGCGGATGTTAGTTATGCCATGGTGTAGCGTCCAGCGTGGAGGCGGGGGCTAGGCGATGGCGATAATGTTCGTTTCTTCCACCGGTGGCCTGCTGGCCCAGTAGGCCTCTCCCTCGCTGCGGGATCGGGCGTTCTTGTAATAGCTGCTGTAGGTCTTGAAATCGACGTGGCCCATGTTTGCCACGAGGCGCTCGCGTGATCCGGCTTTGCCTCGGTGGGCGGCTTCCCAGTAGGAGCCGTAGCTGTGGCGGGTGATGTCGTGGCCCCAGGGGACGAGCGGCTTCCATTTCGACTCATCGCCGAAGGTCGCATTCGGCGTGGTATGGTAGCCGTAGATGAGGCGGCGCCGGCGTTTGGCGAAATTGTCCGGGATGATCGAGCCCTTGCGCTTCATCCACGGCCGTAGCCAGGCGCGGAGGGTTTCCTCGATCTCGACGTAGCGGTTCGGGGCGTGGGTGGTCTTGGTGATGCCTACCTTGAGGTGGCCTTCCTTCCAATCGATGTGCTCGAAGTGGACGCGCTTCGCTTCGGAGTCCGGGCGGAGGCCGGCGAAGTAGCAGACGGCGAAGTAGGGGACCATTTCGCGGTCGTATTTCCATGCGGCTTCCAAGAGCCGCCGCATTTCGGCGGGCTCGGAGACGGGGACGGCGCGCTTCGTGTCCTTCGCCCCCGGGAGATCCTCCAAGGGATTGCGCGGGTGGACCTTCTTGGCGGCGGCGAGCTCGAAGATGGAGCGGATGCCGCCGAGCTGCTGGTTGTAGGTGGTGGGACCGGGCTTGTCCGCGGCTTTCCAACTCTTGAGCCACTCCCGCCAATAGGCCTCGTCCATCTGGGAGATGCGCAGGCTTTCGACCTCGGACAATCGCTTGCGGAAGGGCTTCCAGCGCTTGCCGAGGTATTGGGAGGACCAGTTCTTCTTGTGGTCGGCCTCGAAGGCGTCCAGCAGCACTTCGAGCTTGGGGGACGTGCTGGCGCTTTCCATCTCCGCGAATTTCACGGCGCAGAAGTGGGCGAGGCCGTGGAAGCCGAATTCCACGGCAACCTGATCCCATTTCACGGCCTCCTCCATGAGATCGGGACGGATGTGCTTCGCCTGGTCCTCGAAGTGCGTGAGGCCCTCCCTGAGACGCTTGGCGTGCTCTTTGGCTTTCTCCTCCTCACCGCGCTCCCAAAACAGGCGCTTCCGCTTTCCTGTTGGGGAAAGCCTCGCAGGCAGGTTGAGCACCCACTTTCCTTCGGTCTTGTCGTAGCGTGGAGTGAGCTTCAGCGGGCGGCCCATGTGCGGCAAATGGTCGAAAAACGGGTGGGTTTGCGAGGAAAATAAGGGCCGATAAGGGCAGTTTTGAGGCAGCCGCGTGGGCACGAAAAAGCCCACCGAAGTGGGCTAATCCATTAAGGGAGAATGGAGCGGGCGATGAGATTCGAACTCACGACATCCACCTTGGCAAGGTGGCGCTCTACCACTGAGCTACGCCCGCGTCGCGAAACGCGTGGGCGGGTTCTACACGGGCGCGCCGGACGGGCAAGAGAAAATTTGCATCAAAAGTTCGCTCGTTTCTCCGTAACCGGCCCGGTGGTTGTCGAGGACAGGCGCAACCTTTTGAATTTGCGGCTTCCAGCGTGCCGGGGTCCGGTTCAGTGATATCGGGCCATGAATCCCGCGATTCCTCTTTTCCGCACTTCGATTGTCGCAGCCACGCTCCTGACCGCAGGGGTGTCTGCGGAGGATTCGGTGCGGCTGGTGGCGATTCAGGCGACTCCGAAGGATGCCGCCACCCTGCGGGCCGATCTGGCTGATCCGGTGAAGGGCGCGAGATCGATGGCGATCGATACGCTGCTGAAAAAGGGAACCGTGCTGCTCGCGGACTTCCAGGAAGCCGATCCGTGGCGGCAGGAACCGGTGAAAATGACGAAGATCGTCGGCGAGATCAAATTCGGGGGGCAGAACATGAAGGACCTCGGGGTCGTCGCGGGAATCGAGGGCGGGAAATTCGGGCCGGTGACGGCCGACGCCTTGGATGCCGAAATCGCGCTCCCCGGCAAAGGGCAGACGTACCGGAGCTACGGGGTCATGGGAAACACGACGGTGGCCAAGTCGGGCCGTTGGCAGGAGCGGGCGTGGTGGGGAGATGGAAAAGATACCTTCATGCTCTGGCAGTATGCCACGGTGAACGCGCCGGCCGATCCCGCGAAGCGTTCCGAAACCGGCAGTTGGGACTGCGTGCGGGTGGAGATGCGGTGGTTTCAAGCCGCAGAGGCCGATCTGGCGAAGCTCGCGCAGGCGAAGCCAGAAAGCCGGGACAAGGCCATGGAGTGGTTGTCCGGAAAAGCGAAGCTGTGGAAAGAATGTGGGTTCCGCGCGAGAACCGGTGAGCGCTCGATGTGGCACTCCCTCGAAGTGGAACTGGATATGAAAGACGGAGAAGTGATCGAGCGACAAGACGGGCTGTCCCTCGATGGCAGCTTCAGCGGGCAGGGCGGCGACCTGAAGATGGAGTGGGATGTGGAAGCCTTCGTGAAAGAAAAGGGGCCGACCTCCTTCAAGCTCACGGCACCCATGGCGCCGGGCGTCTGGGTGTTCCTGCCGGTGAAGGACGTCGCCAACTCGAACGTGGTGGCCTGCCGGCTTTCGCGCGATTGATCTGCGGGTCGCGGGTCTCCCTTCGGGAGGCGCGACCGCTCATGATCCAATCCGACCGTGCAGAGTGCGTTTGGGTCGGTGCAGCAAAAAATCAATCGAGGGGATACTCGCCGTCTTCACCGATGCCGACCCATTTCAGCCGACCGAAGGCGCGCAAGATGGCGGGCGTGAGTTCTTCGCTCTCGTCTTCCGCATGTTCGATGGTGGCAGAGCTCGTGAGACCGCGCATCGACTCGATGCTGATCACCGTGCGATGGCCTTCGAAGTGGATCCAGTCTCCCCAGTTCTTCGATTCGTGGCGGGGGAAAAGCTTCTCCTTGCGGAGGGCATCGACGACTTCTTTGACGGTGCAGGGATCTTCGGATTCGGGAAGTTGCAGAACGGTTTCCATGTGGCGGGCAGCAATCGTGGAGAGGTTTATTCGCGAATGGAAGCTTCGCATAGCCGGGAATACAAGCCACCTCTTGCTAACAATTCTTCGTGCTTGCCGCTTTCGACCAGCTTGCCGTCTTCCAGCACACAAATCAGGTCCGCTTTCCGCACCGTGGAGAGGCGGTGGGCGATGACAAAGGAGGTGCGATCCGAGCGCAGCGTCTCAAGCGCCTGCTGGACGAGGCGTTCGGTTTCATTGTCCAGAGCCGAGGTTGCTTCGTCTAACAGAAGGAGCGGAGGATTTTTCAACAGCGCCCGCGCGATGGAGAGGCGTTGCTTCTCGCCACCAGAAAACCGGACGCCACGTTCACCTGCCACAGTATCAAGCATCTCCGGCAATTCACGCACAAAAGGAGAAGCGTTCGCGCTATCGAGTGCGGCCCAGATCTCGTCATCGGTCGCGTCCGGTTTTGCGAGCTTCATGTTGTCGCGCAGCGTCGTGTTGAAGAGGAAGCTCTCTTGGGTGACGTAGCCGGTATGATCGCGCAGCCACTCCTTGGAGAGGGTCTCGATCGGATGTCCGTCGAGGAGGATGCTGCCGCGGTCGGTCTCGTAGAAACGCGTAAGCAGGTTCAGCACCGTCGATTTTCCTGCGCCGGTGGGACCGACGAGTGCCACCGTCATGCCGGGCTCCGCCACGATCGAAATGCCCCGCACGGCCGGAGAATCCGGATCGTAGGAGAAGCCCGCATCGTCGAACACCACGCCTCCTTTGAATTCCGCGGGGCGCTCACCCTCAGTGAGATTCGTTTCATCAGGCAGATCGAGAATGTCGAAGACACGCCTCGCCGCGACCTTGCCACCGAGATAAAGCTGGGTGAGGTTATTGATTCGCGAAATGGGATCGAAGAGAAATCCCCAAGCGACAAGGAAGGCCATAGGCGTGCCCTCTGTCATCTTTCCTTGCAGTACCCACCAGGCACCGCAGCCGAGCATCAGGATGATGCCGGACTCCGCGAGGAGTGAAACGCCCGGCCAGACGATTGCCTGTCCCTTCATCACCCGCATGTGCTTTTCGCCGACATGGAGGCTCGCTGCGTCGAAGCGGTCCAAGGCTTCCGGTTCCACGGTGTAGGCCTTGATCTGACGAATGCCGGCGAGGTTGTCGTGAAGCAGCGCATTGAGGGCTGCCGAAGCCTCGGAGGACTCGCGCCAGCGTGGTTCGGCGACGCGGGAATAAATGGTGGTGATCAGGCCGATGATCGGCAGCGGGGCAAGGGTCACGAGCGCGAGTTCCCAGCTATTGTAAAACATCCAGCCCGCCATGATCACGAATTGCAGGACGGCGGGAATCGCTTGGTCGATGGTTTCGACGATCACCCGGTCGGTCGACGGGACATCGCTCGCCACGCGCGACATGATTTCACCGGAGGAGTTCGAGTCGAACCACTTGATCGGGAGCCGCTGCAGTTTGTCGTAGAGCTTGCGGCGCAGATCGTGGATCAGGCGTTGCTCGAGTGCATTGTTGCCATAGGTCCGCAGCGTGAAGAGCACCTGGCGGAGGAAGATCGCGCCGATGCCAAGTGCGGCGGTTTTAAAAAGGAGCTCCTGCCGGTGCTTCTTCATCACCTCGTCCACAAGGACTTGGGTCACCGTTGGCAGGACCAGGACGAGCACCGTGCAGGCCACCGCCATGAGGAGGGAGATCCCCGCGCGCCATGGGTATTTCAGGACGAGTTTGAAGACACGCTTGAGGATGGCCATGCTGTCACCATGGAGCGCTCGGAATTGCAATGATGCAAGGAAGATGCTTCGCTCTTTGGCGATCCCGTGTTAGGAATGAGGGAAACCCCTCCCTTCCATGCCCGGTACCCATATCCTCGCGCTTGATCAGGGAACCACCTCGTCACGTGCCGTCGTTTTTGACCACGAAGGCCATGCGATTGCTGCCAGCCAGCGGGAATTTCCGCAGCACTATCCGCGCCCGGGCTGGGTGGAACATGACCCGCTGGCGATTTGGGCCAGCCAGTGGTCCACAGCGATCGAAACCCTTGGCAAGGCCGACCTCTCGACGGAGGACATTGCGGCGATCGGGATCACGAACCAGCGGGAGACCACGCTGGTCTGGGAGCGGGAGAGCGGGCGACAGGTCTATCCGGCGATCGTCTGGCAAGACCGGCGGACGGCCGATCTTTGCACGAAGCTGAAAGCGGACGGAGTGGAAGAGCTCTTCACCCGGAAGACCGGCTTGCGGCTCGACCCGTATTTTTCGGGAACAAAGATCCGTTGGATCCTGGACAACGTGGAGGGCGCACGAAAGCAGGCCGAGGCGGGCAAGCTGATGTTCGGCACCGTGGATAGCTGGCTGCTGTGGAGGCTCAGTGGTCGTACCGTGCATGCCACCGACGCCACGAATGCCTCGCGGACGCTTCTCTTTGATATCCATCGCAACGAATGGGACGATGAGCTTCTCGAAATCCTGAAAATCCCGCGCGCGATGCTGCCGGAGGTGAAAGATAGCAGCGGTGTCTTCGGCGATTCCATCGAGGGCATTCCGATCGCTGGCATCGCGGGGGATCAGCATGCGGCCCTTTTCGGCCAGGGTTGCTTCGCGCCCGGGATGGCAAAGAATACCTATGGGACCGGCTGTTTCATGCTGATGAACACGGGCAGCGAGGCCGTGACCTCGCGGAACAATCTTCTCACGACCATTGCCTGGCGCATCGGCGGAAAGACGGAGTATGCCCTTGAAGGATCCGTCTTCGTCGGGGGGGCGGTGATCCAGTGGCTGCGTGATGAATTGCAGCTCGTCCGTTCCGCTGAAGAATGCAATGCGCTGGCGGCGACCGTTCCCGATAGCGGTGGTCTGTACCTCGTGCCCGCCTTCACGGGGCTCGGGGCCCCGCATTGGGACCCTTACGCACGGGGCGCTGCCTTCGGCATGACCCGTGGCACCAACCGCGCGCACTTCTGTCGTGCGGCGATCGAGTCCATCGCGTTCCAAAGCACGGAACTCGCCGAGTGCATGGTGAAGGACAGCGGAATCCCGCTCAAGGAGCTGCGGGTCGACGGCGGTGCCGTGCGCAGCGACTTGCTCATGCAATTCCAAGCCGATCTGTTGGGCGTCAAGGTGGTCCGGCCGAAGGAAGTGGAAAGCACGGCGGCAGGGGCTGCCTATCTTGCAGGCCTTGGCGTGGGATTCTGGAAAAACAAGGAAGACCTCATCAAACGCCATGAGGTGGATCGCGAGTTTACCCCGGCACGCTCGCCGCAGGAGATGGAGTCGCTCGTGGCCGGCTGGCGCCGCGCGGTCGAACGGGCGAAAGGGTGGGAGTTATGAATCGGGAAGAGCATCTCGCGGCCCTCGCTTCGGAGACCTTCGATGTCTGCGTCGTTGGGGGGGGCGCGACGGGCCTTGGCGCGGCCGTCGATGCGGCATCGCGCGGGCATCGCGTCGCCCTCGTCGAGCAGTCGGACTTTGCCAAAGGAACTTCATCCCGTTCGACGAAGCTCGTGCACGGCGGCGTGCGCTATCTGAAGCAGGGCAATGTTTCGCTGGTCATGGAAGCGCTGCATGAGCGGGGTCGCATGGCCAGGAACGCTCCTCATCTGGTGAGGAACATGGCCTTCGTGATTCCGACCTACAAGTGGTGGGAGGGGCCTTTCTATGGCGTGGGGATGAAGGTTTACGACAGCCTCGCCGGGCGGCTGGGTCTCGGGGCAAGTCACATGCTTTCGAAGGAGGAAACGCTTGAACGCATCCCGACCATCGAGCCGGAAGGATTGACCGGCGGAGTCATCTATCACGATGGCCAATTCGACGATTCACGGCTCGCCATCCACCTGGCGATGACAGCGGCGGACCTCGGGGCGAAACTTGCGAATCATGCCCGCTGCACGCGCTTGGTGAAGGAAGGCGGACGCATCGCGGGGATCGAAGCCGAGGACGTGGAGAGCGGGCGAAGCTTTGTCATCAAGTCCCGCAGCGTGATCAATGCGACGGGCATCTTCGTGGATCAGCTTCGCAAGGAAGATGACGATGCGGCGGAGGATCTGGTCGCGGTGAGCCAGGGCATCCATCTCGTGCTGCCGAAGGAATTCCTACCGGGGGACTCGGCCATCATGATCCCGAAGACCGAGGATGGCCGCGTGCTGTTCGCCGTGCCGTGGCATGACAGCGTGGTGGTGGGGACCACGGATACACCCATATCCCGCAAGACCCTGGAGCCGCGTGCGCTGCCGGAGGAGATCGGGTTCCTCATGGCGCACGCCGCCCGCTATTTGACGCGTGATCCGTCCCCGGCGGATGTGCTCAGTGTTTTCGCCGGGCTTCGCCCGCTGGTGAAAAGTGCCAACTATTTGAACACCGCGAGTCTTTCCCGCGACCACACCATCCTAACGGGCGAGAGCGGATTGATCACCATCACCGGCGGGAAATGGACCACGTATCGCAGGATGGCGGAAGACGTGATAGACCGGGCCCAAGAAGTGGGCGGGCTCGACCCTGTCCCCTGCCGCACGATGGACCTGCCGATCCACGGTGCGACTACGGAAGAAATTCGGGAAGCCAATCTATGGCCCTATGGGTCGGATTCCGATACAATCCGCAATCTCGGGGAAGCGATGCCGATTCATCCGCTGCTCACCTTGACGGCAGGTGAGGTGAGATGGCATGCGCGCCAAGAGATGGCGCGCACGGTGGAAGATGTCCTCGCGCGCCGCAGCCGTTGCCTCCTTTTAAATGCGCGTGCCAGCATCGAGGCTGCACCCCCGGTCGCGGAGGTCCTCGGTGCGGAGCTTGGCCGGGATGAAGCATGGAAGGCGCAGCAGGTGGAAAGTTACCGAGCCTTGGCCCGCGGGTATGTCTTTGGCGATCCCGCGAGCACGGGTTGATGTTTTCCCCAAGGGGCTGTTAGCATCGGCCTGTGATCTACCACGTCTGGGAAAGTGTCGGAACCTTGGTCTTCTGCGTTTCCGGCGCGATTGCGGCGCGGGAGAAGGGAATGGATTGGTTCGGCATGTTCGTGCTCGCGTTCGTCACGGGAGCGGGCGGCGGACTGCTGCGAAGCGTGATGATCGGCGATGTCCCGCCGTTGTTCCTGAAGAATCCGCTGACCTTTGGCCTCGCTGTCGGGGGTACTCTCATCGCGTTGGCGGGGGCGGAGTGGTGGAAGAAGTTGCGGCGCGCCGTGTCGGTGGTGGATGCCCTCGGCTTGGGCCTCTTCACGGTATCGGGCATCCGTATTTCCCAAGCGCACGACCTGCCATGGTGGTCATGTCTTGCGCTGGGAGTGATCAGCGCAACCTTCGGCGGTCTCTTGAGAGACGTGCTGCGGAATGAAATCCCGCTCGTGCTAAGGAAGGAAATATACGCGACCGCGTGCCTGATCGGCGGGCTGGCGCTTTTGGGGATGGACCGGCTGGGTCTGCCCGAGGGTGTGGTGCTCGGTGTCACCTCCACGCTGGTGGTGACCATCCGCCTGCTGGCAATCCGCTATTCCATCCATCATTCGCAGGCGGGGTAGGGGTGCCTGGGCTCGACTCCTGGTTTTTCGCTACGTGGGACGGTCGTAGAGAGGGGCGCGGGACGCACCACCTCCTTGGTAAGAGGGGCGCGAGACGTCGCCGCCTTCTTGTTAGTTTCCGGTCCCGAAGAAATGCTCCAGCGCTTCCACGCAGCCTTCGCTATGCGGAAGGAGGCAGGCGTGGCCGCCTCCTGAAACGACGTGCTCCCGGATCTCCGGCACCGCGTTCGCGGGGCACGCGAACATTGCGGAAACCTCCGGGCTCAGCATCTCGAAATCATTGTGACTGTCCCCGATGGCGAAGGTCTGGACGTGGGTCAGGCCGAAATGCCGCGCGACCTCCGCCAAACTACTGCCTTTCTGGTAGTTCTTGTGACCGAAGCGCAGCCAAATGGAATTCCGCTGCCAGCCGAGCAGGGGCTCGGCCGCCGCAAGCGCTTCGACGCGACTGACAATCCACGCCATTTCCTCCTCCGTGCGGGCGACGAGTCCGGCCGGATCGCCCGGTTGCTCGATCCAGGTCGCGCCGGTGAACTCTTCCACCTCATGGCGGATCGCTTCGAGGATGCCATCCACCTCCTTCAGGAAATGGCGCAGTTCTTTTTCGCAGGTGTGATTCCAGGACTCATGCGAAGTCCAGCGCCCGGCCGGGGTCGGTAGCCAGATTTCCCGCTCGCGGGCGACGACCCAATCCGGCGTGAACGGGAAACGGCTATCCACCAAGCCCTCCACCACGTGCCCGATGGAGCGTCCGGTATTGATTCCCCACAGGGCTCCCTTTTCCCGGCGCAGGCGCGCCAAGGTCTCGAACAGCCGCAGGCTTACCGGCGGGTTGTCGGCGGGGCTGAATAGCGTGCCGTCGAAATCGAAGGACAGAATGGCCCCGGGCAGGGCGGGTGGTTCGAGCGGCTTCATGACCCCGGGATAGCGGCCCCGTCGTTCGGGTCAAGCTGTCACCGGATCGGAGAGTCCGCAAATCCCGTGACAATCACTCCACCGGCACCGCTTGCAGCGGCTCTTCGTCCACTCCGGTGGCCGGTGGCGCTTCGTCTGCGTCCTCCACCGGTTGAGCCTTGGGCGGATCTTCCTGCACCGGCTTCGCACGAGGTGCGGCTTCCACGGGTTTTGCGCGCGGAGCTTCCTCGATCACCGGATTCGCCCGGGGTGCCGGCTCTTCGACGGGCAGGGCGCGCATCGGTTTCACGACCACGGGAGCCGGGGTCGGCGCGGGTTGTGGCTCCGCGGCGGCGGGAGGTGGAGTTTGCGGCTTCACCACCACGGGCTTCTCCGCAGCTGGTTGGGTGCGGCGCATGCGGATTTCCACCCGGCGGTTCGGCGCCTGTTCTTCGACGCTTCCCGAGGCAACCAGCGGCCGTGCCTTGCCATGACCGCGCGTGACGATCCGGTCGCCATTCAGGTGCAAGGTGTTGACCAGATACTCGCGGACCGAGGCGGCCCGGCGTTTGGAGAGATCCCCGTTGTAGGCATCCGCTCCGAAGAGGTCGGAGTAGCCCTCGATCCAGCAGTAAAGCTTCGGGTTCCGCTCGATGATGAGGGCGAGCTTCATTATCCCGACCTTCGCGCTCTCCCGCAGAACGGCGCTGTCGTATTCAAAGAGGAGATCGCTTGGCAGCATCGTCTTCTTGCCCACGATGACGTCGGCGGAAAGCCCGACCATGTCGTCGAGCGTGACCACTCCATCGAGGGCTCCGACGTCCGAAAGTCCGCCCGCCCCCTTTTTCAAAAGATCCGCGGCGAAACGGTCGAGGTTCGTATCGTCGGCAATGCTCGCACCGGGATCGACGATGATCTGGGCATCCGCAGCCATCGGCAGGGGATCTTCCGAGCGGCCGAGATCCGGCAATGCGGTATCCAGATCAAAGCCCGCGGCGGGATCCACCACGACGCCCTGCGGTTCGCCCTTGAGCGCGGGATTTTCCAGCCGCACGGCGAATTCCGGATTCGTCAGGTCCGGCTTGATGTCCATCTCCGTGTTCTCCGGAAGCTTGTCGAGCATGTCGATCTCCTCCAGCAGCGCGGCGGCATCCGGCGGGGGTTTTGCCGGAGGATCCTCCTCCACCTCGATGTTATCGGGCGGGAGAACGTCCACCGGCTCGATGTTGATGCGTTCGGTGACAATTTCTTCAGATGGCCGGAAACCTTGGGCGATCTTGATGTGTCCGAGCGCGAAAAACGCGGCTACATGGAGGATCACCGCGACGAAAAACGCCACGGCTACCCACCAGCCCATATTGTCGGGGCCGGGGAGCCGGAGCGGCCTCGCGTCGCGTGATTCGCGCCAAGTGTAGCCGTTGTCCACGGGCGGACTATACGCCGGAGCCCCCCGCTGACAATCACCGGCTTGCGGAACAGTCTTGCCCCTTGGCACCTCCCGTGCTGGATTATGCCGCCATGTCTGCGAAAAAAGCTGCAAAGAAGGTGGCCAAGAAGGTCGCCTCGGATGTCCCCGCGAAGAAGGCTGCCAAGAAAGCCGCAAAAAAGGCCGCTGCCACCAAGGCGTCAACCGCAACACCGCCGAAGGACGTCGCAAGGGCCGCCTATTTGAACTACCGCTCACGGGTGGAGAAGGGGGAGCATGGCGATGAGGTTGGCGATTGGCTGGCGGCGGAGAATTCTCCGTGAGCCTGACCCGCTTTGCGCTTTCCCGTTCGCGGGACTCATCCGAGAGTCCCCGCCGTGAACTGCTCCTCCCTTGGCATCGGCCTCGCCGGACTCGGAACCGTTGGCTCCGGCGTCGTCCTCGCGCTTGAACGCAACTCGAGCCTCATCTGCGACCGCACCGGCGGTCAGGTGAAGCTGGAGGTCGCGAAAGTGCTGGTCCGCGACGTGGCGAAGGTCCGCCCGGTCAATCTCCCGTTGGAGATCCTCACCACTTCCTGGCAGGAACTTGTGGCGGATCCGGCGGTGGACATCGTCGTCGAATTGATCGGCGGCACCACGGATGCCTTTGACATCGTTTCCGCCGCCCTGAAGGCGCGCAAGCCGGTCGTCACCGGGAACAAGGCGCTCCTCGCCGAGCGCGGCGTGGAGCTTTTCGCCCTCTCCAAGGAGCACGATACGCCGATCCACTTTGAAGCGGCGGTGGCCGGGGGGATCCCAATCATCAAGACGGTGCAGGAGTCCTTCATCGGAAACCGCATCCACTCCATCACGGGGATCATCAATGGCACTTCGAACTACATCCTGGAGCGCATGACGACCGCCGGGCTGGAGTTCTCCGCCGCCCTCGGCGAGGCGCAGGCCCTCGGTTATGCCGAGGCGGATCCCGCCCTCGACGTCAATGGCTGGGACGCCGCCCACAAGGCGATCCTCCTGGCGACCCTTGCTTATGGCTTTCCCATCGATCCCTCGAAAGTTCATGTCGCGGGTATCGAGCAAGTCCGCCCGATCGACATCGATTTCGCCACGCGCCTCGGATACGTCGTGAAGCTCCTCGCCGTGGTGCGGGAGCATCCGGATTGCTCCGTGGAGCTTCGCGTGCAGCCTTCGTTCATCGCCAAGAGTCATATCCTTGCGAGCGTCCATGGCGTCTTCAATGCCGTCGCCGTGCACGGCGATGCCGCGGGTGAATCGCTTTTCTACGGCCGTGGCGCGGGCCAAGATCCGACCGCTTCGTCGGTCGTTGCCGATCTGGTGGAGGCCGCCCGCTCCCTTCGTCAGGCGACCGGACATCGCGGTTTCCTGCCGTATCGCGAGAGCGGCGTGCTCTTGCCGGTGGAGGATACGGAAACAGCTTACTACGTCCGTTTCGATGTCACCGACCGCCCGGGCGTGATCGCCGAGGTGGCGCGCGTGCTTGCGGATGCAGGCATCGGGATTTCCGGCACGCACTCGCCGGTGAAGCCGGATCAACCGGATGCCGAGTTCCTCGACATGGTCTTCCTACTTCACACCTGCCGCTTCGGGCTGCTGCAAGCGACCCTGCGGAAGATCGAGGCGCTGGATTGCATCAACAGCTCCCCGGTGGTCTTCAGGATCGAGAAGCTCTAACCTCCTTCCCGGGCCGCCTTTAGTCCCCCAGCATCTTGCAGGGTGTCATCCCGTTGCGGATCGACGCCCAGGGTTCCTCGGAGGAAACGTTCATCGGGTCGTCCGCACGTGCTTCTTCTTCCGGTAGGATCGCTGGCGAGAGGATCGCGTGGAAAACCAGCGTTTCCTCGAAGGGATTGTAGGTGGCGTGGACCACTCCTGCGGGCAGGTGGGCAATTTCCCCCGGGCCGAGGATGCGGTACTCGTTACCGACCCATTGCTCGGCCCGGCCTTCGAGGACGTGGATGATTTCCTCCCGGTGGGGATGAAGGTGGAAGGGGTGGCAATGCCCCGGCGGCATCGTGGCACGAACCATCAGCAGCTTCTCCGCAGCCACCAGATCCGGTCGGCAGAGCCACTCGTTGTGAGTCCACGGATTCGTCTCGCGGATTGCTTCGCCGGATTGGACGAAGCGCTTGGTGGCATCGCTCATGAGGGTTTCTACGGTGGATGGGTTGTTGAAAGCGCGACACGCCGCGTATCTGATGTGCACTCTCGGCGGACGATTCGCGGGCCGCAAGCCTCACAAGAGCAAATCGGGATATCCGATATGCACATTTCGATGTCTTGATTCGCCCTCAATTTCACCTAGGGTGGATGGCGATGCCCGTGCTTTCCGTCAGTGAACCCAACCGGACGCATATCGTCCGCGCCGACCATTCGGACGAGCGCGCGTGGCTGATGGATCAGCCGGTTTGCCAGCTTCTCACCCAACATCACATCGCCCATCTGGGACTGCTGGAAGCTCCGGAGCACTTTGAAATGCAGCGTCCGGATCAATCGGGGACCTTCATGCTCGCCTGCTATGAGGGCAGCGGATTGGTCCTAGCCGATGGACAGTGGAGAAAGGTCACCGCGGGTCAGGCCTGCCTGCTTCCGCCCTTCGTGACCAACGCGATGAAATCGACCGGCCGCATGCCGTGGCGAATGTGCTGGGTTCGCTATCTGGAATCCCGCGAGTCGAATCCCATTGTCTCGGCCGGTTCTCCGGTGCTCGGAAGCTACGATCCACAGCCGCTTCTTCACGCCATCTGCGGGTTGCATGCCGAGTGCATTGGCGAAAACGCTCCGGCGAATCTTCACCTCTGGACCGAGCTCGTGCACTCCTACGTGCTCCGTTTCGCGCATCCCCACCAGGCGGATGCGCGGCTCTGGAAGCTGTGGGATGCGGTGGAAAAAACGCTCGAACATCCGTGGACCCTGGAAGAACTCGCGGCCCGTGCCTGCGTCTGCAAGGAACACCTGCGGCGGCTCTGTCGTGATGAATTGGGCCGCAGCCCCATGCAGCATGTCACCTTCCTGCGCATGCAGCGCGCGCGGCACCTGCTCTCCACCACCGATGACAAGGTGGAGTCGATCACGCGCCAGATCGGCTACATGAACCCGCACACTTTTTCGAATACCTTCAAGAAGTGGATCGGCTGGCGGCCTTCGGAGCACCGGAGATAAATGCACAATCTCCTATCGCGATTGCCATCGCAGCTAGGAAGATGTCGGGACCTGCGGTAGAAGGGGAATGCACGTCCGCGTCACGCGACCCATGAAACCCGGAACCCTTCTTTGCAGCCTGTTAGGCTGGATGCTACTGGCTGCGCCTGTCCTTGGTGCGCCTTTTGAAATCTACGCCCAAGGAGCGCCGGGGCTTGTGGAGGGTGCGAGGCAGGAGAGTGCCTTTCCGGGGCCGGAGGATTTGAAGAAAGGCGGGGCCGTTTTGCTCTCAGGCAAAGAGCCGTGGACCGCGGCTCAAAAGGGGAGCATCGAGGCCTTCGTGGAGAGCGGGGGAGGGGTGGTGCTTCTTCACGATGCGATCGCGGCATCCGGATGGGTGCAGGGGAACGTGCAGGCTTGGGCCGGCCAGGTGCCGTTGTTTTTCACGCCGCCGGGTCACGAACATCCGATCACGAGGGGCGTCTCGAACTTCGATGTCGCGGATGAAATGCTTCACGGCTTCGAGCTGCCGCAGACCACGAACGTGCTGACGACGACCTGGACGCCGAACAAGAAGCACCTGAAAGGCACCGAGCCGCAGCCCTACATCTATGGCGTCTCGCCGATGATCTGGACCGCGGAGCGCGGCAAAGGGGGCGTGGTCTTTTTCGTTCCGGGACAAAACGAGGAGACGCTGAAGCATCCCGCGATCCGCACGATGCTCCGCCGTTCGTTGGCATGGGCTGCGGGCAGCAAGGACATCGACGTGCTTTCTTCGAAAGAAGATCTCGCGAGCCTCACCTATCCTCCCGGTGGACCGTTGGCCCCGGCGAAGTCGGTGGAGGCGATCCAGGTGCATCCCGATTTCAAGGTGGGTCTCGTGGCCGCGGAACCGCTGATCTCAAAGCCCCTCAACATCGATTGGGATGCGCAGGGCCGCATGTGGGTGGTGGAGAGCGTGGAGTATCCGGAAGGCCGAGAGGGCGGGGGGGCGGAATCGATGCCGGCCGTGTGGCAACGGGACACGCCATTCCCCAAGCCGCCCGCCGCGTCCCGTCCGGGGCGCGACAAGATCGCTTGGCTGGAAGACAGCGACGACGATGGCGTGATGGACCTGAAGCATGTCTTCGCGGACGATCTCGATCTCGCCACCGGCTTCTGCTTCTATCGCGATGGCGTGATCGCGGCACAGCCACCGGAGGTGCTCTTCCTCCGCGATACCGATGGCGATGGCAAAGCCGACACGCGCGAAGTGCTGTATCGCGGCCTCGGCACTTCCGATCGCCATGCCGTGCTGAACAACCTGCGCTGGGGATTGGATGGGTGGATCTATGCCACGCATGGCTACGCGGGCTCGCCGAAGGTGACCTCCGCGGATGGCGCGGTGAATTTCGGCGGCATCGGCTCGGGTGTCGTGCGCTTTCGTCCGGATGGCTCGAAGATCGAGATGGTGAGCGCCAAAGCGGGCAACTGCTGGGGCGTGGACATGACCTCGGATGGCGAGATGTTCTTCACCCAGCCGACCTCCGGGGATCTGGTGATGCATGTGCCGGTATCGGACCGACTGATGGCGGAAGGCGGGCTCGGGCGTGAACCCTCATGGCAAGTGATGGTTCACCTGCGTCCGGTGAAGCCGCTGATGTCGTGGGAAGAGATCGTGGAGAACCAGCCGAACGACGTCATCGGCTCCTTCACCGCGGCCTGCGGTGCTGCCGTATATGAAGGCGGGTCTTGGCCGAAGGAGTGGACCCTTGGCTACTTCACCGCGGAACCTACGGTGCACATCGTACACCACGAAGCGCTCAAGAACGACGGCGTGAGCTACACCGCCGGGAAGGCCCGTGAGGAAGAGTTTTCGGCCACCCGGGATTTCTGGAGCCGGCCCATCGACACACGGATCGGTCCGGACGGGCAGCTCTACGTGATCGATTTTTACAATCAGGCGATCCTTCACAACGACCCGCGGGGTCCGATCCATCTTTGGTACAATCAAGCCGCGCGGCCGGACCGCGATCACTTCTTCGGGCGCATCCACCGCTACGAGCACAAGAAGGCTACCGCCTTGCCGAAGGTGGATCTTTCGACCTTGGACGGACGTCTTGCCGCGCTGGATCACCCCAACCGCGAGGTGCGCTTTCGTGCCCAGCGTCTGATCGAGGAAGGCGACGTGCGCTCCGCTGCCGCCGAGCTGGAGAACGCGAAGGGCATGGCGAAGGTTCACGCATTGTGGATTCGCGCTGCTGCTGCCGGAGTGCTTTCGGAAGAGGAACTGATCGCTGCCTTGGCTGACGAATCGGCCTCCGTGCGCATCACCGCTGCCCGGGTTTTCGAGGCGCATCCGAAGCTTGTGACCGCGAATGTCGTCTCTGCGATCGCACGCGGGATCGAGGAGGAAGAGGACGCGCGGGTTCGCCTGCACTGGATCGCGTCCCTGCCAAAGGAGACGGTGTTTCCGGCGAGTGCCCTCGTGGCGATGGATGCCAAGTCACCGGACCGCTGGAGCCGTGCGGCGGTGGCGCGGCTTGCGAAGAACAACGCCGCGGAGGTTCTTGCCGCGGCCCTGAAGTCGCCGGAGCCGGCCAAGCATTCGCCGTTGGTTGCCCTGCTCTTTGACGGATCGCGCAACGATTCGGCGAAGCTTGCGGCGATGCTGGGTGCGATGGAATCCGCCGAAGGCGGTGCTACGGAGGTCGTGCTGTCTTCGCTCGCGTCCTTGCGGAAGGGCAACCTGTCCCGCAGCCCGGAACTCGATGCGGTGTTCGCACGGCTTTCGGAGAGCAAACAGCCGCGGATCGCTGCTGGCGCACTGCCGCTCGCGGCGAGCGCATGGCCTGCGGACCAGCTCGGGAAGAAGCTGCCGGCTATGGTTGGCAAAATTCTCGCCGCCGCTCCTTCGGATGTCACGGTGCTGACCTCGCTGGCAGCCTTGCCGCAGTTCACACCAGATCTTGCCAAGGCGCTGCAGGAGCGCATTGCGAATGCCGGAGATTCCCGCCGCCCGCTGATCGACGTGTTGTCTGCCAATTCGGCGAAGGATGCTCCGCCGATCTTGATCGCGGCACTTCCTGTGCTGCCGGCTGAAGAAAAGGCACGCGTTGTTGAGGGGTTGCTCACGCGTCCGGCGGCTGCCATCGCGCTGATTGATGCTTTGGACAAGGGCCAGGTTTCCCTCACCATCGTCGGGACGACGGTTCTGCCGCGCCTTGCCGATCATCCGGATGCTTCGGTGAAGGAACACGCGGCACCGCTGCTTGCGAAGCTGCGCGGCGCGAATGAAGCGAAGGACGCGATCATCGCGCGCCTGCTGCCGGAAGTCAGCAAGCCGGGCAATGCCGAAGCAGGGAAGCTGACCTTTGCCTCCTGCGCCGCCTGTCATAAGTTCAACGACGACGGTGCCCTCATCGGTCCGGTCCTCGAAGGGATGGGAGTGCACGGCATCGAAGTCCTGCTCGGCCACATCATCGATCCGAACCGCGAGGTCGAGCCGAGCTACCATGTCTGGAACATCGCCACTTCCGATGGCCAGACTGTCTCGGGCTTCATCAGCCGCGAAACCGCGGGAAGCCTCTTCCTGAAGAATGCCGCCGGTGAAACGGAGATTCCGCGTTCGAAGATCACCAGCCAGACGAATACCGGAAAGTCGCTGATGCCGGAAGGCTTCGAAGGCATCGGCGGGGAGTCCTTGCGCGATCTGGTGACCTACCTCCGCTCCGGGGAGCAGCGCTTCCATACCGTTTCCTTCGGCTCGGCGGCGACGGCCGACGGAAGCCGCGGGGTTTATCTCGCCAAGAACATCCCCACCGATGCCGTGGGCATCAAGCGCTATGGCATGGTGGAGGAACGGGGAATTCCTTTCCACCTGCCGGATCCGGCCGCGACCTCCGGCGGGAAGAATGTGATCGTGCTAAAAGGCGGCATGGCGCGTGATGCCGTGAGCCAGACCATGCCGAAGCTGGTCGAGATTCCCGTGAATCTCGCGGCGGGTCGCCTGCATCTGCTGGGGGCGGTGGCGGGATGGGGCTTCCCCGTGGCCAATGACCACGATCCGCTGGTGAAGTTCAGTGTCCGCTATGCCGATGGCAGCAGCGAGGAACTCATCTTCCGAAACGGCATCGACTTCGCCGACCACGCCGCGCGGGTCGACGTGCCCGGCTCGGTGTGGACCGATGTCACCCGCCACGGCCAGATGCGCTACCTGTGGCGCGACCTGAAGAAGCCGTCCGCGGTCATCGAGAAGCTGGTGATTTCCAGCGCGGACAAGATCGCAGCACCCATGATCGCCGCGATCACCCTCGAGTCTCCGGACAAGGAAGGCGCAATGGCTGAGCCTCCCGCTGAAGGTGGCCCGGCGGAAGCTGCTTCCGCCAGCCTGCCCGCGAAGGCAGAGCCCGGTGTCTTGCGTGTCTTGCTCGCCGGTGGCGGCAGCTCGCACGATTTCGCCACGTGGTATGACCGCGAGGACCAGGCGATCCTCAATGCGGCGGGCGGAATCATCTCGGCCTATACCACGGATCCCGAGGTCGCCGCCGCGCAATTGCCGAATGCCGATGTCTTCCTCTTCAGCTCGAATGATGCCGCCTATCCACGCAGCGAGGCATTTCGGAAAGCCTTCGATGCCTTCGTCGCACGCGGCGGCGGGCTGGTCCTTCTGCATCCGGCCACGTGGTACAATTGGCCGGACTGGGCGGCTTACAATGCGACCTTTGTCGGAGGCGGATCGCGCGCGCATGATCCGCTCGGGGAATTTGGACTCACCGTCGTGAAGCCGGAGCATCCGGTCGTTGCGGGATTGTCCCGCGAGTTCAAGATCCGGGACGAGCTTTACCAGATCACCTTCGATCCCAAGGCAAAGGTGGAGACATTGATCGAGACATCCGTTTCCGGGCAGACGGGCAAGAAACACGCGTCCGTGTGGATCACCAGCCATCCGGGGTGCCGGATCGTGAATATCGCCCCGGGTCACGATGGAGCCGCGCACCGCCATCCGGATTTCCGGAAGCTGCTGGCGAATGCCGTGAAGTGGGCGGGCGGAAAGTGAGAAACTTGCGGTTTGCCTCCCGGCAAAATCCCGGCCTAGCCTCCCGGCATGTCCTCGCCGCGCGTCACCGTAAAGGTCTTCCTCTACCAAATCACCCCCCAGATCTGGCGGCGTTTTTCCGTGCCGGCGTCCTTCACCTTTATCCAGCTCAATGACGCCATCCAGGACGCGATGGGCTGGGAGAACAAGCACCCGCACGAGTTCCGCCACGGCAAGGGCAAGCGCCTCACCGATGTCATCGGTCCTGTCGGCCTCGCCGACCAAGTGCCACCCGGCGGCGAGTTCCAGGACGAGGCGAAGACCACCATCGCCGATTTCATCGGGAAGAAGCGCCTGCCGATGCGGATGCTCTACCGCTACGACTTCGCCGAGGAATGGATCCACGAAGTGGTCTTCGAGAAGAAGGAAGACAGCGATCTCGAAGGTCCGATCATGATCGACGGCGCCCGCGCCTGCCCTCCCGAGGACTTCGGCGGTGCTTTCCAATACATGGAGGCGCTCCACGGCCAGATCGGCTGGTATCGTGGCGAATACGATCCCGAGGCCTTCGACATCAAGGAAGTCGTCTTCGGCGGCAAGAAGCGGAATCCGAAGAAGCGCAAGCTGCGCTGATTCGCCCGTTTTACTCCACCGGCACCAGGATCAGCCCTTCGTCCTCCGGCACGAAGTCGGGATACTTCGGCGCGAGCCGGAAAAATGCCCGCGCGGTTTCGGAGCGGAAGTAGCGCTCATCGGAGTCTCCGAAGGGAATGAGTTCGTAGCTGACCCTTTTCCATAGCCCGAGATCGGTACTTCCTTCCATCCGGAAATGAAGGCCACCGGCGGGATAGGGAAGGGTGGGCCGGACAAAGATCATCGCCGGCCAAGTGACCGACCCGCTGGCATAGGTGCCGCGGTGCATCTGGAACAAACCGGTAGCACCGCTTCGCGGATTCGATCCCAGCGCGAATTCCACCAGATTCTCTTGTCCATCGCCGTCCGCATCTTCCTCCGGGTACCACGCGTTGAAACCCGTGCCTTGCGATGCCGCCCACATCTCGTAGGAGCCCGCCCGGAAAGCATTCACCTCCCCGTAGCTGTTTCCCACTCCATCCGCGAAAGGTGCACCCCCGGCATAGTAGATCAGGCCCGATCCCACCGAGGTGCCGAAACCGGATGCGAAGCCGCCGTCCTTCTTGAAGTGTTCGCTCCACGTCAGAGGGTCGAAATCCGTCAAGGCCCACGCGTGAATCCGGCCCGCCCCTGCACCCGCAGCCGGGTCCCCCACCATCAGCCCGCCGTAGTCGGAGATGGAAACCGCCGCCCCGAATTCCGGGCTCGCTGCCGGGTCGGTGAAGGTGGTCGTCAGCGCGAAAGTACTGCCGATATAGTAGTAGGATTTCCCCGCGGATCCTCCCGGAGCCCCGACCACCACTCCGTATCTCGATGCCGCCAGGGATTCCGCGAATCGGTCCGGTGATCCGGCGGGCGGGGACTTCGTCTCCAGCAAACCCCAGGCATCCACGCCGCCTTGGTTCCTCGAAAAGAGATGAACGCATCCCGGAGTCGCCGCCAGCCGGGGCTGCGAAACCGCGAGAACGGAAGTTCCTCCGATCGCCACATTGTCCCCGAAATTCTTGCCCCCCGGAATCGCGGGGCGAGGGATCGTCCGCCATTCGCCCCAGGCATTCGCCCCGCCGAGGTCCTGCTTGAAAAGATAAACGGTCCCGATTTCGCCCGTTCCAGGGGCACCGACCGCGAGGATGGAGGGATTCGTCTCCGGTGACGGAAGGCCCAGTGCCACCGACTCGCCGAAGCGGGCTCCCGCGGTCAATCCGGCTGCCGGAGTCCTCAAGAGTGGGACCGGCGGCGTCGCGCTGACGAATGCGGGAAGCCGGTAGAGATACGCCGCGCCGCGATTGGAATTCGTTCCCGGCGCTCCCACCGCCACCCAGCAGCCGTCCATGCCATCGTTGATGCCGTAGACTGCCACGGACGCGCCGAATCTCTGTCCGGCACCTGGTGACGGACTTTGTAGCCGCGCCACGGGGAACCAGCGGTCGCCATTCGTCGGCAGGGAAACCGCGAGCCACACCATCACCGCACCGGAATCCGTTCCCTCCCCATCGTCTCCCGGCATCCCGGCCACTAGGAAGGGTCCGCCCATCGCGAGGACCGTTCCCATTTCCTGAGGTGAGCCCGGCCCTTCGATCAGCTGGGCAAGATTCCACGCCCCGGTCCCGCGACGATGCACGCAGGTCACCCACGACGCCCCGTGGCTATCGAGGTATTCCTCGTCCGCCAGCCCCAGGAAGCACTCCGTCCCGTCCAATGCCAGCGGTTGGCCTGAACCGGCGAAAGTCAGGATCCTTCCCAGATCCTTTTTCGCGTCCTGAATCCAGCCTCCCGGACCCGCTCCCGTGGAGAAGAACCACGCTTGGGCTCCCACGTTCGTCGTGAAGATTCTCGTCAGATTTGGCAGGCCCAGCGCCACCATCCGCCCTTCGGACATTTCCAGTTGGAAGGCGTCGACGTCGATCGTCGTGCTGCTCTCCAGCACCGTGCCCGTGGTGCCCCATGCGTTGGTTCCTCCTGTGTTCCGCGAGAAGGCCGTGACCTCCGGTTTGCCATTGGTGGTTTCCACCGATGCCACCGCCAGTTGATCGACCTCCAGCGCCACGGAGATGCCGAAGGCCTGGTGTCCCGCGGGCTCGGCGACCACCGCCACCCGTCCCCAATTGCTGGGGCCGCCGGCGCTTTGCTCATGGATCCACACTTCGCCCAAGGCGCCCGATCCGATCGCGAGCCGTGTGCCGGAGAGATCCACGGACTGTACAAGGCTTCCGTTATCGAGCCCACCCGGCTCCGGCGGCGGCTCCATTTCGATCACCTTCGTCTGGTTCCAGTCGGCGACGTCGTCCTGATAAATCCGTGCCGTCGTTCCGTCATCCAGCGAACCACCATTGACCACTGCTGCGAGGATGCCGTCCTGCAGCACCAGCCGCACGGGATCATCGCCCGCCGCGAGCACGATCGTTTCGATCAGGAACCACGCGTCCTCTCCCGCGTCGTAGTAGCGCAGCTCGATCCGGCCCCGATAGCCCACCGCGGCCATTGGCACCCCACCGTCCCGTATCGAAATGGAAAGGGCACCCTCGGGCAGATCCACCGTTTCGAGCCAGCTTCCTCCCACGCTCTTGCGGAACATCCGGGGAATCCCGCCCGGCAGGATCACCGCCCCATGAGGTCCGTCCACGGCCACCCCTACCGGCCGGTGCTGCTGGTTGGGCGCAAGCGCATCGTAGGGAAATGGCAAAGCCGCCCCGAGTGCCCCAGCCGCGAAGAGCAGCCACGCCAACCCGGCAAAACCTGGGGGAAGCTTCATAAGAGCGAAATGCTAATATTTCTTCTCAGTCGTCGCGAGTCAATTTCCCCCATCGACTGGCTGCCGCTTTCAGCGCAGCTTCCCTGCATGGCGAACATCGGCGAACGTGCCACCCTGACCATCCTCCGCGAGCAACCTTTCGGCCTCTTCCTCGATGCCGGGGATGAGCTGGGCGAGGTGCTGCTTCCGCGCCGGGAGATGCCGGTCAAATGGCAGATCGGCGGTGAGGTGGAAGTTTTCCTTTACCACGATTCGGAGGACCGCCCGGTCGCGACGATGAAGCATCCGAAGGCGATGCCGGGGGAGTTCGCCTACCTCGAAGTGCTGGCGATCACCAATGTCGGAGCTTTCCTCGATTGGGGTCTACCGAAGGATCTGCTGCTGCCATTCCGCGAGCAAAAGGAGCGCTTGGATATCGGGAAATCCTACGTGGTCCATGTCCATGTCGATCAAGCCAGCGGACGCATCGTGGCCACGCGCCGGCTGAACAAGTACCTCAATCAAACTCCGGCGAAATACGCCGAGGGCCAGGAGGTCGAGCTGATGCTCTACGGGAAGACGGAGCTCGGCTACAAAGCCATCGTCGAGGGGAAACACAGTGGCGTGCTCTTCGCCAATGAGGTCTTCCGCCGCCTCCGCGCCGGGGAGAAAACGAAGGGCTATGTCGTGCAGGTCCGCCCTGACGGGAAGATTGATCTCTCGCTCTACCCGCCCGGACGCGCCAGGGTCAATGACCTCGAAACCCGCATCGAAGAGGAGCTCAAGCAGCGGGGCGGATTCTGGTCGCTCAACGACTCCAGCCCCGCGGAAGAAATCCACAAGGCGCTCGGCGTGAGCAAGAAGGCCTTCAAGCAAGCGACCGGAGCGCTGTTCCGGAAACGGAAGATCACCCTCGGTGATGACGGGATTCGGCTGGTGGATGCGCCCTGAGGGATCGGCATTTGGAAAGATATGGGCATTGCATCGCGTCCACTGCTTTGCCCATGAAACTCGCCGCACTCCTTTTCCTCCTCCCTCTGGTTGCCCTCCACGCGGAGGGGCCCTATCCGTTCGATCCCGCCTCGGTTAGGCAGGAAGGGGTGCCGAAAGGAGTCACCACGAAGCACTCCTTCTCCGGCAGCAAGATCTACCCCGGCACGGAGCGCACCTACTGGCTGCATGTTCCCGCGCAGTATGATGCTTCCAAGCCGGCCTGCCTGATGGTTTTCCAAGACGGCGGCGGTTATGTGAACGAGAACGGCGCTAACAAGATCCCGATCGTTTTCGATAACCTGATCGCGAAAGGCGAGATGCCGGTGACCATCGGGCTCTTCGTCGATCCGGGAGTGGTTCCGGCCCAGAATGCCGAAGCCCAGCCGCGCTTCAACCGCAGCTACGAGTATGATGCTTTCAGCTCGGACTATGCGCGCTTCCTGATCGAGGAGCTCCTCCCCGTGGTCGCGAAGGATTACAACATCAGCACCAACCCCGATCATCGGGCGATCTGCGGTGCCTCGTCGGGAGGCATTGCCGCCTTCAATGTCGCATGGCAACGGCCGGATGCCTTCCGGCGGGTTTATTCGATGATCGGCACCTTCATCGGCCTGCGCGGCGCGGATGAATTCCCGACGCTGATCCGCAAGACCGAGCCGAAGCCGATCCGCGTCTTCCTGCAGGACGGCTCCAACGACAACAACATCTACTGCGGTGACTGGTGGGTGGCGAACCAGGACATGCTCTCCGCGCTGAAGTTCTCCGGCTACGAGGTGAATCACGAGTGGGGCGAAGGCCCGCACTCCCATCAGCACGGCGGCGCGATCATGCCGCAGGTGCTGCGCTGGCTGTGGAAGGATTTTCCGAAGCCGGTGGCCGTGAATTACGATGAATGCCGTAGCCGGACGAAGGATATGCTGGTTGCGGGCGAGGATTGGCAACTCGTGAGCGAAGGACACGGCTTCACCGAAGGGCCTGTGCCCGGCCCTGACGGCAGCATCTTTTTCACCGATATCCCGAAGAACCGCATCCATCGCGTCGCTGCGGATGGCGGCGTCTCGGTTTTTCTTGAGAACACCCAAGGGACAAATGGACTCGCCTTCGGTCCCGATGGCCGTCTCTACGGATGCCGCGCGGGCAGTGGCGAGATTGTCTCGTGGGATATCGCCAGTAAGGGAGAAAAGGTCCACGCCAAGGACATCAAGGCGAACGACCTCGTCGTGGCGAACGACGGCACCATCTACGCGACCGAACCGCCGAAGAAGGCCGTGTGGATCATCCGCCCCGGCCAGGAGAAGGTGATGGGCACCGACCGTTGCAACGGCGTGAACGGCATCACCCTCACCCCGGATCAGACCGGCGTGGAGATTGCTGATCCCTCGGGCCGCTACGTCTGGGCCGCGACCCGCTTGCCGGATGGCTCGCTGGCGAATGTGCAGCCGTATCACCATCTCCACTTGCCGCCTGCCGATCCGGATCCGCGCAGCCGGGCCGATGGCATGACGATGACCCGCGATGGGTGGCTGCTGGTCGCCACCGCCATGGGCGTGCAGATCTGCGACCAGCCTGGCCGGGTGAATCTCATCATCCCGTCGCCGCCCGGTGCCCGCTTTCCTTCCAACCTCTGCTTCGGCGGTCCGGATCTGAAGACGCTCTATGCGACCGCGGGCGACAAGGTCTTCAAGCGAAAGACCAAGTTGACCGGAATCCTCGCTTGGGAGAAGCCGGTGATGCCGCCGAAGCCGGGACTTTAAAGTTTGCCGCTCAGTCGGCTAGGGGTTTGCCGCGAGCCACTCTGCCGGACTCATCGCGGCCGATCGAGAGCGATGCTCGCTGTCCCACGAGATCAGAATATTTCCGCTGAGTTCGGCGGCTGCGGCGTAAAGGGCATCGCCTCCGCGGAGGCGTTGTCGGGTTCCGCTCAAGGTCGCGTGTGCCAGAAAAGTTGAATCCATCGGCAGTTCGGTGGCACGGAGAGCGGAAAGTCCGCCAATCGCCAGCGTGCGTGCCGCAACGGGATCGCCCAGCCTTCGTGCCAAGGCGCAGGCGATCTCCACAACTGCAAATGCAGGGACCGTGATCGGAACCCTGCGTGTCACGAGTTGCGTCAGCAGGGTCCGGCTCTCCGAATGGAAGCAGTCGGCCGGTTCGGCTGCGGCGATGAGTACACTGGCATCCAGAACAACGGCATTCATGGCCGCTCCAGACGATCGCGATCTTGTTCGAGCAGCTCGCGGACGGTTGGTCCCTTCGGTGCTTTCTTCATGGAACGCTCGGTCGCCTTGAACCATTGGCGAAGCTCGGCGAGGGCGTCTGCATCCTTGGCCGGAGTGATTTCAAGGGCGGGCCGATGAAGGACGTGCATTAGGCCCTCCGACACAAGATCCTTCAATTTGCGTCCGGTCAACGCGCTCATGGCCTTCACCTCACGGTAAAGGGCGTCGTCGATTTCCAAGGTCGTCTTCACGAACCCATATTTCCAGATTTCCAGAAATTGTCAACCGGCATGGAATTCTACCTCTTCCTCCCTCTTCCTCCCCCTTTCGGATACGCGACCTTTTGCCGTGGGGCCGAAGCGGATGGCGCGCCCTCTTTCAGGGCGACGATCTGGTCGCGCAAATGGGCGGCGCGTTCGAACTCCAACTTGGCGGAGGCGTCCAGCATTTCCCTTTCCAGCTCCGCCAGCACGCGGACCTTGTCGTAGGCCTCCTCGTCCTCGGCAACGAGCGAGCGATTGAGCTTCTCGGCGGTTTCGCGCTGGTTCGAGTACAGCTGGAGGCTTTCCTGCACCGCGCGCTTCACGCTTTGCGGCGTGATGCCGTGTGCCTCGTTGTGCTCGAGTTGCCGGCTGCGGCGGTATTCGGTGACGTCGATCAGCTTCTGGATGGAATCCGTCACGTTGTCGCAGAAAAGCACGCACTGGCCGTTGATATGGCGGGCGGCCCGACCGGCGGTCTGGATCAAGCTGGTCTCGTTGCGGAGGAAGCCTTCCTTGTCGGCGTCCAGGATGCAAACCAACGAGACTTCAGGGAGATCGAGCCCTTCCCGGAGCAGGTTGATGCCGACGAGAATGTCGAAGGCGGCGGCACGGAGCTGCCTCAGGATTTCCACGCGTTCCACCGTGTCGATGTCCGCATGGATATAGCGGACCTTCAGCCCGGTGCCCTGAAGGTATTCGGAAAGATCCTCCGCGGTCTTCTTCGTCAGCGTGGTGACGAGCACGCGTTCACCGCGCTCCACGCGCTGGCGACAGAGTTCGATGGTCTCGTCAATCTGATGCTTGAGCGGGCGCAGGATCAGCGTGGGATCGAGCAGTCCCGTCGGGCGGATGATCTGCTCGACCACCAGCGCCTTCCCGGGCTTCCCGGGATCGAAAGCGTCCACGGACTCCGCGCTGCCGCTTGGCGTGATGCGGAGTTTCTTGAGGTCGATATGGGTGAAGCCCCGGTCATCGCTGCGTCCTTTCACCGGGATGTAGCGTTTGTTTTCGGGGCGCGAGTTGACGATTTCGAAGGGCCCCGGCGTTGCCGAAACGTAGAGCCGTTGCTTCGTCATCTGCATGAACTCGTCGAAGCGCAGCGGACGGTTGTCGAGCGCGCTGGGCAGGCGGAAGCCGTGTTCCACCAGCACCGTCTTGCGGCTCTTGTCGCCCTCGTACATCCCGCCGACTTGCGGGATGGTGACGTGGCTCTCGTCCATCATCAGCAGGTAGTCGCTCGGGAAGAAGTCGAGCAAGGTATGCGGGCGGGACCCCGGCGGACGACCGGTGAGGTGACGCGAGTAGTTCTCGATGCCTTGGCAGAAGCCCATTTCCTGCATCATCTCGATATCGTAGTCCGTCCGCATGCGGAGCCGCTGGGCTTCGATCAGCTTGCCCTCCTTCTCGAACCAAGCCACGCGTTCCTCCGCTTCCTTGCGGATTTCGACGATCGCCTTCTTCATCTTGTCCCCCGGCGTGACGAATTGCTTCGCAGGGAAGAAGGTATGCTTGTCCACGCGGTCGATCGTGGCACCGGTCAAGGTGTCGATCGTCGTGATGCGGTCGATTTCATCGCCGAAGAATTCCACGCGCACCGCGGTTTCATCGAGGTATGCCGGATGCACTTCGACCACGTCCCCGCGCACGCGGAACTTTCCGCGGCCGAAGGCGATGTCATTGCGTTCGAAGAGAATCGCAACCAGCGACTGCAGGAAATCATCACGCCGGATCTGCTGGCCGACCCAGACCGGCACCATCATGCCCTCATAGTCATCGGGCGAACCCAAGCCGTAGATGCACGACACCGAGGCGATGACGACGGTGTCCTCGCGCGTGAGCAGCGAACCCATCGTTGAGAGCCGGAGGCGCTCGATCTCGTCGTTGATCGAGGAATCCTTCTCGATGTAGGTGTCGGTCCGCGGGATGTAGGCCTCCGGCTGGTAGTAGTCGAAGTAGGAGACGAAGTATTCGACGGCGTTGTGGGGGAAGAAGTTCTTGAACTCCGAATAAAGCTGAGCCGCCAACGTCTTGTTGTGGCTCATGATGAGCGTCGGCTTGCCGATCTGCTCGATGATGTTTGCCATCGTGAACGTCTTCCCCGATCCCGTGACACCGAGCAGTGTCTGGTGGGGATTGCCCGCGCGGATGGACTTCACCAGCTTGGCAATTGCCTGAGCCTGATCGCCTTCCGGAGAATATTCGCTGGACAGTTGGAATGGCATCCGGCCCCTGTGTAGCGCCGGAATGGCCACCCCGCAAGGGGCTCAACGCGGACTTCCTGCCAGCGAGTGATGTGGTTGTCAGCGGTGACTGCGGAAGAACAGCTTATCGGGCTGGGGAGCAGGCACGGTGTAGGGACTGGTGACCACCAGATCGGTCCAATTCACCAGATCGGTCGATTGGGAGAGGATTCCGGTGAAGGTCACGGTCTCGGTGCTGCCAACCCGGGAGATTTTGTTGGTGGGCGGATTCTGTTGCAGATACTCGATCGCTCCGTCCGCAAGCACCATGGAACTGTATGCTCCGGGGATGGGGCTTGAGATCGTATTGTAGTGATTGAGGATTTGCGTCGCGGTCAGCGCGGAGGGGTAGAATGCCACCTCGTCCAGCTCCCCGGTCGTCGGACTCGCCCCGCCGATCAGAGCTCCGACGTAGAAGCTTTCGGTGGTGTTCGGGTTGTAGACTCCATTGAGTCCGGCCGCATTGGTCGAACTGGCCAAGGTGCCATTCACGTAGAGGGTGGCGGCGCTGCCATTCCAGACGGCCACCACGTGGGACCAGGTATTGAGCGTGGAAGTACCGCCCGTGAGATCCCAGCCGAGCGCGGTTCCGGCGCCATTGTACATGCGGAAGTTCCATCCTGTCGCCCGCTGGAAGAACACCCATCCGGACCGATTCCCGCCTCCTCCGAGCCGGTTGCCGATGGGTGCGTCGTCGTTGTCGGTCGCGGTGGGCCGGGCCCAGAATTCGATGGTGAAGGGACTGCTGGCCGCCGGATTGATCTCGGGGCGGAAAGGAACCACGGTATTCTCGCCAGCCGCGTAGGACGAGGAGTAATCGATATAAGCCGCCACGGCTCCGGGTTGATCCACCACGACTCCCGCCGAGCTGGCGCCATCGCCCGCCACTCCGAGGGTGCCGGTATTGTATGATGTGGTGGGTACGGCCGAGGCGATCTGGGCCGTGACTGCCAGAGCCGCAAGACGAAGCAATGTAGCGATTGAAGAGCTGGGGAGTTTCATGGCTGGAGGGGTTGGTCGTGATGTGCGTGGATCAAATCTTCACGCGTACTTACTCAACCAAGCAGCGAGCCGCTCTTCAAGGATTCACAAGGGAAAACCTGAGGTTTGACTGTTAGACCGCGGTTGATTCCTGTGCAGCCCTTATCTCGGGGGTTTGGCGCGGAGGCGGACGAAGATACTCACCCAAAAAGGCTACCCCCGGTCCCGCTTGCTCCGCATGGCCGGCGTCTGATCGATCGTGGGGTCGGAGACGAGCTTCTTGTATTCCGCTGACCCGGCTGAATAGGCGGCGATCTTTCCCTCCGGGTCGAAGTGGATGCCCCAGCCGTAGCGTTTCGCCAGAGCGGAAGTGCGAAGGCAGGGCAGGGGCTTTGACCGCAGGCGGGCGAGAATCTCCTTCTTCGATTCGCCGGTCGGGGGTTCGCGGAGTCTCTCGCCTGCCGCGATCAGTTCTTCGTGGGTGAAGAAATAGGGATTCTTGCGGAGCAGATCGAGATGGATGGCGTGCACCGGCTTTTTGCCGCCGCGGGACGGCGGTTCGATCCCTTCCGTCTCCGGGCAATCGGTGGCGATGCGGATGAAGGTATTGCGGAAGCTCATCATGGAGCGGAACCGGAGGCGCGCGTTTTCAGTTTCTCGAGGATCCAAGGCCGGATTCCGGCGAGATCCGGATCACCCGTCGCCATCAAGAGCATGGCTGCGGGTTCCTCGGCGAAGGATTGTTCGAGCAATTCGCACGCTTCGTCAAAGCGCTCCTGCACGCAGGCGTAGCAAGCGAGATTGTAGAGGATCAGCGCGTGCTTCGGGTGACCTTGGAGCGCCGTGCGGAGAATCATCTCCGCTTCCCCGACGGAACTGGCCCGTCTTTGGGCAAATGCCGCTTGGATCCACCAGCCGGGATCGGCGGGCTCCTTCTCCAGCATGGGCAGACAGATTTCCGCGGCAGCCGCCCAGTCCTGAAGCCGGAGCAGGGCATCGACCTTCAAATGAAGCACAGGCGAGGCATCCGCCGCGTCGCCATGCAATTGCTCAAGCTCGGCGAGCGCGTCCTCCGGCATTCCAAGCTCAAGGAAGCCGATGGCGCGTTGGCAAGCGGCGGTCACATCGTTGGTCACGTTCCAAGCATCGCAGACGGAGGATGCTTGGCAATCCTCACGCGACCAGGAACTCCAGCGCCCGGCGTTCCGACCAATACTCGCCCGCAGCCGTGGAAAATCCCACATGGCCACCATTGTCGGGCACTTCCAGATGGAAGACCTCGCTTTTCTCGGCTTCTTCCCGCGGATAGCAGTCCGGTCCCAGAAACGGATCATTCGCCGCATTGACCAGCAGCGCGGGGACCTTGATGTCCTTCAAGAAAGGCCGCGAGCTACTACGTGCCCAGTAGTCCTCGGCATCGCGGAAGCCGTGCAAGGGTGCCGTGTAGCGGTCGTCGAATTCCTTGAAGTTCCGGATGTTGGAGAGTCCGGTGAGATCGATTTCCTTGGGAAAGCGCGGCTTCTTCTCCATCAGCTTCTCGCGCATCGAGCGCAGGAAGCGTTCCATGTAGAGGCGGTTCGCCCGCTTGGAAAGCCGGCCCGAGGAGCAAGCGATGTCACAGGGGACCGAGAAGGTCACCGCCCGATGTAGCCGCGGTGAGGCCTCACGCTCCCCGAGGTACTTCAGGGTCATATTCCCGCCGAGGCTGAAGCCCACGAGATCGATTTTCCCGGCCGGATGAACCGCGAGCGCGTGGGTCACCACATGATGCAAATCTTCGGTGGCCCCGCTGTGGTAAAAGGAAAGCAAGCGGTTCGATTCCCCGCTGCAGGAGCGGTAGTTCCATGCCAGCACATCCCAGCCGTGGCGTTGCAGGGCTGCGGCCATCCCCTGGACGTAGGGCGCCCCGGAGTTCGCTTCGAGGCCGTGGGAAAGGATGGCCAGGCGATCACGACCCTGCGTGGACCAGTCGAGATCGAGGAAATCCCCGTCCGGTAGCTCGAGACGTTCCCTTCGTCTCGTCACGCGCAACACGCGTCGGAACAAGGCTGGGTAGATCGTTTGCAGGTGACCGCCGCGGAGATGCGCGGGAGCCCGGTAGCTGGACGGAACGTTTGGCACGGCTTTGTGGATTTATATTTGCATGTAAGATGGGAGGAGGGTGGGGATTAGGCGACGTTGTGGAGGCTTGCGGAGACAATGCCTCGTCGCCTTGGATAGGCCATGGCTTTCGCACTTCACCCCCGGCTTGCGGCCGGTGGCTTCGATTTCGGAATTCTCCAGGGTTGCCATGTGCTACTGAAGGACAATTCACTTTTCCCGTGGTTCATCCTAGTGCCGGAAGTCGAAGGGATCGAGGATCTCCACCAACTGGATCCGGACCGCTTTGATGAGGTGACGAAAATGATTCGCGCTGTATCGCAGTTCGTCGCGGATCATTTCAAGCCGGACAAACTCAATGTTGCGTGCATTGGTAACCAGGTGCGCCAGATGCACATCCATATCGTAGGCCGCTCACCGGAAGATCCCGCATGGCCGGGAGTCGTCTGGGCTTTCGGCGGCAAGCAGGCGTACGATCCGCAGAGGGTGGCGGAGATCCGTGAAGCCTTTGTAGCACGGTTCCGATCCGCTACTTTCTAGCAACCACACGCGGAGGCGCAGTGACAGCGCGCAGCATCGCATTCGGACCTGACGATCTCTTCGCTCTCTCCCGTGAATGGGGTAGAGGTGCTCTCGACGTGAGGGCCAAGGTTTCCGCCGGGCTGAACTTCGATGAAACTTTACCTTTCTGTCATCGGCCGGAGTTCGGGCGCGCCTTTTTGGGTGAAAACATCCCGATATCGGAAATGAAGCTTTTCGGTCCTTCGTAGGAGACCGCACCCGTTTGAATCACATGAAATCCATCATCGCATTTCTGCCCCTGCTCGCCGTTTGCGCCTTCGCCGAGCCCGTTGCTCTCTTCAATGGCAAGGATCTCTCCGGCTGGACTGCCGATGTGCCGGAAGCGGACAAGAAACCCGACATCGAACCGAGCTTCGTCGTGCGCGATGGAAATCTCGTTTCGAAAGGCAAGCCGCTCGGGCACCTGGTGACCGACAAGGAATACTCCGACTACAAGCTCACGGTGGAATACCGCTTCACCGGGAAAGCCGGCAATTGCGGCGTGCTGGTCCACAGCTCGAAACCTCGCGAGCTGTATGGGATGTTCCCGAAATCCATTGAAGTGCAGATGCAGTCCGGCCAAGCCGGCGACTTCTGGTGCATCGGCGAAAACATCGAGGTGCCGGACATGGAGAAGCGCCGCCCGCGCAAAGAAGGTCAGCAATTCGGCGGTGGCGCTAACGACGCCCGCAACATCAAGAACCTCACCGACAACTCCGAAAAGCCGCTCGGCGAATGGAATACGATGGTCATCGAGTGCAAGGGCGATGAAGTGAAAGTGTGGGTCAATGGCGACGAAGTGAACCACGGCAGCAAATCCACTGCCACCAAGGGCAAGATCGCCCTGCAGGCCGAAGGCACCGAAGTCGAGTTCCGCAAGGTGGAACTCGAGCCGCTGAAGTAGCCGGCCGATGGAGGAGAGGTGTTCACACCTCTCCTCCTGCTGGAATTACTTCCCGGTCTTGATCGCCGTCGCGTTCACAACGAGTGCATCCGCCGTGGAGCCCTCGGCGACCTTGCCGGTGACGGTGACGGTCGCGAGTTTGGCGAGGCCGCCGGTGCCCTCGAGGTTCTCCTTCAGCACCCGTCCGTCGCTGCCAACGACTTGGATGGTCGCGGTTCCCTGCTTCTTTTCATCCGATGTCTCGCAACAGACGTCCCATGGCGTCTCGCAGGTGTCGCCGGGCATCTCGTTGCAAGGGGTCAGCAGTTCGGGATCGCCGAGGATGAAGGCGGCACGTCCCGCCACGAAAGGGGAATCGGCTCCCATGATCTTTCCAGAGATGGTGATTTCATCTCCAGGCTTCGCGGTGGTGCGCACGGTATGAATCGACTGGGCTTGGCCAGCGGGTGCGTTGGCGAGCACTTTGGAAAGTTCAGCACTCGGTGCCGGCGAAGCGGGAGCAGTAGTGGTGACGGCTTCTTCCTTCTTGCAGGAAGCAAGCATGCAGATGGCAGCCAGGATGATGGTTGGTTTCATGTTCGGTTTTCGTTGTTGAATTCAAGACGAGCGAAGAGCGGCGGGAAGGGCTGGCTTCAGGCAGCGGATGGCGGGCGGCAAGGCGCCGATCAAGCCGAGCAGCAGCCCGGTGAGAACACCGGTGACGGCAACTCCCGGGCCGATCTCGATGGTGAAGGCTCCGATCGAAAAGGGAATCGTGCGGCCATCGAGAAACAGCACGGCGATGACGGAGGCGAGCAAAGTGCCGGTCAAGCAGGCCAAAGTGCTTTCTTGAACGAGGCTTGCGAGCAGCGAGGCGCGGCCGAAGCCGATGGCTTGCAGCGTGGCCATTTCGCGGACGCGCGAGGCGAAGGCGGCATAGAGCGTATTGATCCCGCCGAAGAGTGCTCCTGCCGCGATGAGGCCTGCGGTGATCCAGGTCATCACGCGAAGCGGACGGAAGAATGAACTCAGGCGGGCATAGTAGTCGCTTTCCCGTAGCGCGCTGAGTTCGAGATCGAGCCGTTGCTTTGCGAAAAGATCGGCTTCCGAGAAGTCCTCCGGATTGTCCAGGCGGAGGACGACGCATGAGACGGTCTCGCGTTTTGCGAGCACGCGAATGTCCCCGAGAGTCGCCCAGATCTCGGATTCCAGCACGGTTCCCGGTGCGGCGAAGGTTCCGGAAATCATCAGCTTCTGGCCATCGAGGATGATGCTCTTGCCTGGCTTCAAGTCAGTCTCGCTCACGCCGAGTTTTCGCCAGGCGAGGCGTCCTGCCATGACTTGTCCTGCGGCGGGGAAGCTGCCTTCGATGATCCTGATCTCGGGATGAACGCGAAGCGCCTGTGCGGTCACGCCGCGCAGCATCGCCTGCTTTCTAGCGCCTCCTTCGAGATCGATGAAGTTCATGTAGTGGATCTCATTCGACACGGCGCGGATCCCGAGCGCTTCCGCAATTCCGGGAACGGCAGCCTCTGCGATACCCGCTGCCTTTTCAGCCACCTCGCTGCGCTGGATGCTTTCTTCGGAGCCTGCTCCAACGAGGATCACATTGTGAGGCGAGCCTGATGCGGAGAGCACGCGCTTCATGCCCGCATTGATCGCGACCGCGGCCATGACCAACAGCACCACGAGCGCGCTGCCGCCGATGGTTTGCAGCAGGCGAGTCTTCGAGCGGAAGAGATTCCGGACGGCGTAGGTGAAGGGAAGCATCTCAGGATCTCAGGTTCTTCACGATCGGCTGGGTCATTGCTTGGAAGGCAGGCCACAGCGAAGCGAGGATGCCAAGCGCAAGCGCGGCGAGGATGCCGGTCATGATCACGGCACTGTCTGGTTGGATCGCGAGCGTCTGCCCTTCATTCCCCATGGTGAAGCTTTGCCAGCGGAGGAAAGCCGCCGAGAGCCCCACGCCTGCGATGCCACCGATCAGCCCGAGCATCCCGCCCTCGCCGACCACGAGGCATGCGATCGCACGACCGGGGTAGCCCAAGGTGCGCAGCACCGCATTCTCCTTCACGCGGCCGCGCACCACGAGCAGCAGGGCATTCGCGACCAATGCGGTCACCGCCAACACCGCACCCACGCCAAGCCAGCGGGTGAAGCCGATGATCTGGATCAGTTCGCTGGCGGTCTCTGCAAAGAAAGCCTTCTCCGGACGGGTGTCGGTCGGCTGCTGGTCGGAATGGAAGCGCTCGTCGATCGCCTTCGCGACCGGGGCGAGATCCTTCGAAGCGTTCACGCGCACATTGAATTGCGTGACCACGCCGAGCCCTGCCTTCGATGCCTGCTGGAGGAACGGAAGCTTCACGTAGGCAACGTTGTTATCCTGCGCGAAGGGCGATCGAAGGATGCCCGCAACGGCTACGGTCACGCCGGCACCGTCGAAGCGGTCGCCGGGCTTGAGGCCGCGGCGGTTTGCGAAGACCTCGCCAAGCAAGGCTCCATCCCCGCGCTTCTGCCATTCCGCCATGCTGCCTTCGATGATCTCGATTTCCGGGGCGAACTTGGCGAGTTGATCGTCCGGCACACCGCGGAAAGTGATCACGTCAAGCGAAGCGCCACAGTTGTTCACCACGATCTGAACGGGGATCACTTCGCGCACGCCATCGATCCGCCGGATCTCATCGGCATAGTGCTCGGGCAGGCGGCTTGCGGACGGGCAAAAGCGGTTCTGGCGATAAACCACCAGCGTCGTGTCCGTGGCGGTTTCCTCAGTGGCTTTTGCCAAGGATCGTTGAAGGGTTTCCACCGCCGTGAAAAGGAACATGCCGGAGGCCACGCCGAGCACGGTCAGCAAGGACCGCACCTTGTGACGCACGAGTTGCGTCCACGAGAGTCGTAGTAGATTGAGGATCCAGCTCATGGCACGAGGAGTTGTCCTTTCTCCAGATGCAGGGTCCGGTCGGCGGCAGCCGCGGCACGGGGATCATGAGTGACCATGACGATGGTCTTTCCATGGAATCGCGACAACTCTTGCAGGAGATCGAGGATCTTGACCGCGGCCTCGCGGTCGAGGTCGCCGGTGGGTTCGTCCGCGACGAGCAAGGAAGGATTTGCAACGAGCGCGCGGGCGATGGCGACGCGCTGCTCCTGGCCGCCGGAAAGTTCCGATGGGGTGTGGTGCATGCGGTCATGCAGGCCGACGAGCGCCAGCGCCGACTCCACCCGGACATGGCGCTCCTTCTTCGACATCGGCGCGAGCAGCAGCGGGAGCTCGACATTCTCGAAGGCGGTCAGGACCGGCACGAGATGGTAGAGCTGGAAGATGTAGCCGACGTGCGCTGCCCGCCATTTCGTAAGTTCGCGTCGGGAGAGTTCCGCCAGTTCTTTTCCCGCGATCACCAGCGAGCCTTCGGTGGGAGAATCAATGCCCGAGAGGAGATTGAGCAGCGTGGTCTTCCCGGAGCCGGAGGGACCCATCAGCGCGAGGAACTCGCCGCGCGGTACATCGAGATCGAGCTTCTCCAACGGCGTCACCACGGTGCTGCCCTTGCGATAGCTCTTCGAGACGCCGCGGCATTGGATCATGGGGTCGTTCATGGTTTTCAAGGGCGCTGAAGGAGAAGGCCGTAGTGATAATCACAGCAGTCGGAGAGGTCCTGGTAGCGGAGGAACGTGAATCCTGCGTCCGTAGCCCACCGACGGCACTGTCCGGGATTGGGGCGGATGTCCATGGACGGCCCGCGGGGCGTCCATGCGTCGCATTTCCAGTGGATCACCGAGGCGGTGGCCCCGGGCTTCAGGACACGCAGTCCTTCCTTTAGCAGATCAACCGGGTTCTCGATGTGGAGAATGTTATAGATCATCGCATGGTCCATGGTGCCGGAGGGGAGTCCGGTTCCGAACTCCACGAAATCGCGATGCATTGCACGGATATTGCCCAGTCCGGCATCGCGCGCCCTCGACTCCAAGAGGGCGACCAATTCCGGTTCTATGTCCAAGGCATGAACCATCCCTGTCGTCCTGCCTGCGACCGGCAGGGTGAAAGTGCCATAACCGCTGCCGAATTCGACGATGTACTCGTTTCCATTTCTGGCACATTCGAGCTTATCCACAATGCACCCGGCATCGTAGAACGAATTCCATAGGTCCTCTTCCGGCATTCCGCTCTCTCGCGCTTTCATCGGTTCAGACGTCAGAGTTGAAGGTTCTTTGGATCGACGCGTTGGCCCTCCCGGAGATTCGCCGGTGAAAGCACCACGTGTTCCCCGGGCAGGAGGCCGTCCGACACCCGCACCATGCCCTCCCTGATCTCGCTACTCGCCTGCACGGGGCGCTTGGCGACGCGCTTGGACTCGGGATCGCAGACCCACACCGTGCCATCAGCCAGCGCTTCCTGCGGGATCCAGGTCGCAAGCGAGCCGGCGGCATGGCCGGGAGATGAGGCGGTGCCGAGGAATTCGGCGCGGCAGAGCATCTCGGGGCGCAGCTGATCGACAGGATCGAGAATGCGGACCTTTACCTGGAGGGTGTTGCGTTGGAGATCGGCTTCGCCCGTGATGCGGGTGACCTCACCTTCGAAAGCTTTGTCAGGAAGGAGCCCGCAGCGGATCTTCGCTTTCTGGCCCACACTCAATTTCGCTGCGTCTGCAAGAGGCACGTCCACGCGCACTTGTATCTTCGCGGGGTCGTAGAGGATCGCGATGGTGGAGCTTTCAGGATCGTCCATCAGCAGCATCTTCTTCTGACCGGGTGCGGCGGTGAGCCGTAGCACGCGGCCGGTGATCGGGGACGGAACCCGTGTCCGATCCAGAGCGAGCTTCGCCTGTTGCACCGCGACCCGGGCGGTGGCGATGCCGTCCTGCTTCGCCTTCGTTTCGAGATTCACCCGGATGATCTCGGCTTCCAGCTCGGAGGCCTCTGCCTCAACGGAGAGATAAAGCGAGCGCTCCCGCTCGTAGCGGAGCCTTGCCGAGACGATGTCGGAGGCAGAGACCGCGCCCTTGAGATTCTTGACTCGTGAATAGCGGTCCTCCGCCTCATCCTCCGACGTCTTCGCGGCGGTAACGCGGGTGGCGGCTCCTTCCAGCTTCTTCTTCAGCGTTTCCACCGAGGCCCGGTGAGCCTCGCATTCGGAGATCAGTGCCTCGTAGGTACGCTCCGCGACGGAGAGGGCGAGCTTTGCGTCGGCATCGATCAGGGTGGCGAGGATGTCACCCTGCTTCACAAGCTGCCCCTCCAACACACGGACTTGATCAACCACGCCGTCGATCAAAGCCGTCGCCTTGATCGGGAGGGGATCGGGCTCGATCCACCCGCTCGCTTGGAAAAGCATGCTGCCCGGGGAGGCCGAGGCCGGGGAGTCCGTCGCGTCACCGGTCGTTGTCAAAACGATCGCGGTGCGGACTTCGGGAGCGGGCAAGAGCCGGTCCCGGAAGAGAGCGAGGAAGAGAAAGACGAAGCCCGTGCCAATCGCGAGCGGGACCAGCCAAGCAGGCATTCGCCGCACCGGCTTCGGGGTCGTCTCACGACGGGTCAGGGAATCAAGGGAAGGGTTCATGAAAAGGAATCGGAGAAACTGCGCCTGCTTTCAGACAGGCATTCCGGCCACGCACAGACGCGGCCGTGGACGACGGCAAAAACCGGCGTCTTTACAGTCTCCAGATTCCGAGCACCGCTCTTCGGGCGGTGGGCGTGTCAGGCCCGCGGATGGGCCGGGCCGCCACGAACACGGGTTCACAGAGGGCGATGAAAGCCGGGGCCGTGAACATTGGCTCGGGCAGATCCATCACCATGACCGGCGGCACCACATCGGGAGCACTGGGAGCGATGGCATCGGGCAGCTCATCGACTTGGAAGCAGCAAGGGGCATCTTCGTGCTCCTCCTTCCCGCAGTCCTGGCAGCAGGGCACCTTCTTCAGGCTTTCACCGCCACACGCGGAAAAACCCGGGACCAACACCCTCTGGTCAAGCAAACAGAAGCGTACGGGGGAGCCGGCCAAGGGGATAATCATCCCGAGGCAGACCAGCAAGAACGCTGCAATCACCCGTCGCATCTTCAAATATCAGTCGCACCCGTGGGAGGTGCGGGTCAAGGGGATATTCCCATGGAGAGGGGCCATGGCGGCCGCTCTCCACGGGAAAAGGGGATCAATGATCGTGACCTTCGTGGTCGTGATCATGGCCTTTCTCACCATGCTCACAGATGCACGCGTACTCCTTGTATTTGCAGGTCGGGCAATCGGCGAGGTTCACGTTGAACTTCTCGGTCACCGTCTTCGCATCAGGCGTCATTTTCACCTGCAGGATGATCGGGATCTCTTTCCCTTTCGGCAGCGGCTTGTCGGAAACGAGGGACTCCCCGTCCTTGGCAAAGGCGAGTTTGGTTGGCTTCGCGCGATCACCGCCGGTCGCGGAGACGCTCTGTTCCTTTAGCGCGATCGGTTTCCCGTCTTCACCGAGAAAGGTGATCTTCACCTTGTTCTCCGGTGTGACGAAGAATTCGAAGTGCGGCTCGGTCGCGGTCACGATGCGACCGCCATTCGGACCGGCGGTTTTCTTTTCGTGGTCGTGACCGGCGTGTTCCTTGTGGTCGCCGTCCTTGTGATCGTGGTCCTTTTCTTCGGCGCGGATGGCTGGGGAGAGGACGAGGCCGAGTGCGGCAAGCATGATGCTGATCTTGGTCTTCATATTGGTTCTTGGGTGTTGGTGGTTGTCAGATTGGCCGTTGCACGAGCTCCTCATTGAGACGGGCTCCGGCGATGGAAATTCAGTGGGATGCTGCGGATTCGAGTTCGATCGATTTGGCGGCGGCCCTGCGTCCGAAGGTGTAGAAAACCGTCGGCGTGACCCCCAGGCCCAGCAGGGTGCTGGTAACGAGGCCCCCTACGATGACCACGGCGACCGGATGCAGGATCTCCTTGCCCGGTTGATCGGCGGCGAGCACGAGCGGGATGAGGCCGATGCCGGCGGAAAGCGCGGTCATCAGCACCGGTACCAGCCGTTCCTTCGTGCCGCGGATGACCATCTGCTTGGAGAACCTCTCCCCCTCGTGCTGCATCAGGTGGAGATAGTGGCTTATGAGCATGATGCTGTTCCTCGCCGCCACGCCCGCCACCGCGATGAAGCCGACCAGTGTCGCGATGCTGATGTTGTTCAGCTTGAAGTAGGTGAAGACCAGCCCTCCCACGAGGGCCAGGGGGACGTCGCAGAGCACCTGCACCGCGAAGAACGGCGTGCGGAAATACCCATACAGCAGGAATCCGATGATCAGCAGGATGACGCCCGTGAAAATTGCGATGCGCCGGGTAGCCTCCTGTTGCGCCTGGAACTCACCCTCGAACTTGAGGAAGTAGCCCTCCGGCAATTTCACCTTGGCCTTCACTTCCTCCTGAAGCTTGCCGACAAGCGTGGAGACGTCTCTAACCGTCGGCTTGATCGCCAGCGCGAAGCGGCGCTGGCTGTCCTCGCGGAAGATGACATTGGGCCCTTTCGCCTCCCTTACATCTGCCACGAGTGAAAGCGGGACGCGCTGGCCGCTCCCCGTCTCGATCGGGATTTGCGAGATCTTTTGGGGCGAGTCACGCCATTCGAGCGGCAAACGGGTCACGAGATTCACCGAGCGTTGTCCATCGCGCAGCTCGGAGATTTCCTTGCCGCCGATGAGGGCGGAGAGCTGTTCATTGAGATGGCCGGGCGCGATCCCGTAAGCGCGTGCACGATCGCGGTTCGCCTCGATCCGGAGCTGCGGGATCGACGAAGTCTGGTCGAGCTTGCAGTCCTCGAAGCCGGGGATCGTTTTGCAGACCTTTTGGATCTCGATGCCGATCCTGCGCAACTCCTCGAGGTCCGGTCCGAAGATCTTCACGGCAACCGGTGCGGACACGCCGCTCAGCATGTGGCCGATGCGGTCGGCCAGCGGTCCCCCTACGACGGCGAAGACGCCGGGCACCGTTTTCACCTTCGCGCTGATGTCGTCCAGGATCGCCTTGCGGTCGCGGCCGCCGTCTTTCTCCTCGCCTTCGGGTTCGCGGAAATCCACGTCGAACTCGGCGGTGGAAACCGGCACCACGTGGTCGCCGCGTTCCGCCCGGCCGAGGCGCCTACCGACCTTGCGCACTTCGGGAACCGAGAGGATCTGCTGCTCGATGATGTCGGAGATCTTGTTCATCTCCTCCAGCGAAGTCCCGGGAGCACTGGTGACCGCGACCAGCGCGGTCTCTTCCTTGAACTTCGGCAGGAAGTCCTTGCCCATTTTCGGATACAGCGAGAACGCGGCGATGACCAGAACCGCGACAATGGCCAGCAGCAGGAAAGGTTGGCCGAGTCCGAAGCGCAGCCAGACGTGCTCGAGGACCCACTTCATTCCGCGGGTCACGAAGCCGTCCTTGTGTTCCTTTCCCGTCTTCGGATTGAGCAGGAACGAACAAAGCACCGGGATCGCCGTGAGCGAGACGATGAACGAAGCGATCATCGAAATGATCGTCGCGATGGCGATGGGCGCGAAGAGCTTGCCCTCCACCCCTGTCAGTCCCAGCAACGGAAGGAAGACGAGGATGATGAGGATGGTGGCGTAGAGGATGGAGTTCCGCACCTCGCCCGAGGCCTTCGCGATCACGCTGAGCCGGGGATGGGGCTCCGGCAGGGCGGCGTTTTCCCGCAAGCGGCGGAAGACGTTCTCGACGTCCACGATCGCATCGTCCACGACCATGCCGATGGCCACGGCGAGGCCTCCCAAGGTCATCGAGTTCACGCTGATGCCGGACCATTTGAAAATCAGCATGGTGATGCCGAAGGACAGGGGCATTGCCAGCAACGTGATGAAGGTCGTGCGGAAATTCAGCAGGAAGACGAAGATCACGAGAGTGACCATGATCGCTCCATCCCGGATCGCCTCCGTCAGGTTGCCGATCGCATGGTCGATGAAGTCCTTCTGCTGGAACAGCAGTGTGGTTTCCATGCCTTGCGGGAAGGAGGGCTTCAGTTCTTCGAGCGCCGCATTGATCTCCTTGGTCAGCGCGCGGGTATCGAAGCCGGGAGCCTTGGTGATCGACATGATCACGCCATAGGTCGGTGTTTTTTCCGGACTCTGGCTGACTGTGGCGTCGCCGCGCATCGGCTCGATGCCCCATACGACATTCGCCACATCGCCAATGGAAATGGGGCGGTCGTTGACCGTCTTGATGACGGTGTCGGCGATGTCATTCAACTGCACGGTCATGGCGAGATTGCGGACCATGATTTCCGTCGTGCCGGTATTGATGAAACCACCGGTGGTTGTACTGGCGGACTCCTGTGCTGCCTTCTCCAGCTCCTCGAAGCTCACCCCATTGGCCTGCATCCGGTAGGGATCGGGCTGGACCTCGATCTGCTTCACGCCGCCGCCCATGTTGAGGATCTCGGCGATGCCGGAAATGCTTTGGAGCCGGCGCTTGATCGTCCAATCGGCCATTGATCGGACGTCGCTGGGCGACATGTAGCCGGGTTCACCCTCCTTGATGGTGGAACGCACGCCCACCAGGAGGATCTCACCCATCAACGAGGCAACCGGGGTCATGAAGGGCTGCACGCCTTCCGGCAATTGCTCGCTCACTCCCTGCAGGCGCTCTTGGACCATCGTCCGCGCCTTGTAGATATCCGTGTCCCAGCCGAATTCGGCATAGACGAGTGAAAGTGCGACATCGGAGTTGGTCCGCAGCCGGGTAAGACCGGCGACGCCCATCAATGCGCTTTCGATCGGCTGGGTCACCCGCATTTCGACTTCCTCCGGCGAGAGGCCGGCGGACTCCGTGAGGATGATCACGGTGGGCTTCGAAAGATCCGGCAGCACTTCCACGGGAAGTTCCGTGGCGGTTCGCAGGCCGATCACCATCGAGATCAGCGCCAACCCGAGGATGATCGCGCGGTTGGCGAGCGACCAGTGAATCAACTTGTTCAGCATGCTTCAGCGGGCCTCCGGGTTGGTATTGATGCTCTCCTCCGCGGGAGCAGCGCCGCGCCTTTTCGTGAATACGGAAGCAAGCAGCAGCAGAAACAGCACGCCGCTGAGATACATCCACATCGGGTTGCCCTTGCCGCCCCCGGTTTCCGGCGGGAGGCCGGATGCGGCGCGCTTGGCGGCCTCCATCGCCGCTCTCTTTTCGGGCGTCAGTTCGCTGCCGTCGTCCGCGTGTTCATGGCCGTGAGCGGCATCGAGCGCTTCCTTCAGCGAGACACTGCCGCCGCCGGCGAAGGACAGCGAGTAGGCACCCCGGGTAACCACTTCATCCGCCGGGAATATGCCGCTGGTGATCTCCGCGAAGTGGTCGTTCATTTCTCCGGTCTGGACCGGGGTCTTAATGAAGGCATTCGGGATATCGAAGTGCTTCACATAGAGATACCGCCTGCTCGCTTCGCCCTGCAGGGCCTCGCGTGGCACACTCAGGACGTTCGAGCGCTTGCTGATCACGATGGAAAATTCGGCACGCATGTCCGGCCGCATGCGCAGCCCGGGATTGGCGATCTTGAAGACGGCATCGATGGTTCCGCTCTCGCGGTCCGCCGTGGTTCCGAAGCGGATCATCTCGCCATCGAGCATTTGATCGCCCAAGGCGGAGACGCGGATGTGAGCCTTGCTGCCGGGCGCGAGCTTCGCCGCCTGGTGTTCCGGGACGCGGGCAATCGCCAGCATTTCGCTCAAGTCGGAAAGATCTAGTAGTTCCTTCTCCGGCTCCACGGGCTCGCCGAGCCGCACGTGGGATTCGAGGAGCAGGCCGCTGATAGGAGCTTTCAATTCGATCACAGGGGGTGGGTCGCCGGGCTGACGGCTTTCGACCCGCACGAGTGTCTGGCCTTCGGTGACGATAGCTCCTTCCTGGACCTCCACGCCCACGATACGGCCGGAGATGCGACTGCTGAGCACCGCGTGCCGTTCAGGGATTTCGTCGATCCGGCCGAGGGCGAAGACGGTTTCCTCGAAGTCGGATTCCTCGGCAACGACCGTCTCGATGCGGAGGTTTTTCACGCCCGTCTCGTCGAGCACGATGGTGTTGCTATCGGCCTCCTCGCCGGCGAGTCGCAATGGCGCGATGACGGCCGCCATCGAACAGACGAAGGTAAGCAGGTGAAATGAAGATTTCATCAGTGAAGAAAGGGATCAGGGGTTGCCGGTCGCGGCCTCGTAGCGGACGCGGGCGAGGTGGAATTCACGCAACGCATCGAGTCGCGCGGCTCTGAGTTCGAGTGATTGCTCGCGGGCTTTGAGCACGGTCTGGAGTTCGCCCTGGCCATTGCGCCAGGCGGTCTCCGTTTGTTCGGACTGGGTCTTGGCGAGAGGTAGCAGCTTGCTATCGAGTTCCCCAATCATGGCCGCCCACTGCTCCATTTCGGCGCGAGCGGTGGTGGCTTCATGGCGGATGTTTTGAGCGAGTGCGTCCGCCTCCTTTTCCTTCCGCTCGCTGCGCGCGATGGCCTCATCGATGGCGCCCTCGTTCTTGTTCCAGAAGGGAAGGGGAAGCTTGAAGCGCAGCCCGACGATTGCCTCGGTATCGAGGCCTTCCGGTGCGTCTTCGGTCCGCTCCGCGGCGGCGAAGACACCGGCTTCGACATCCTCCCGGCGCTTGGATTGCTCCACCGCGATCTCGCCGCTGGCGGCCTGCGCATCCAGGCGGGCGGCATCCAGATCCGGCCGCTTGATCGCCTTTCCGCCAGCAGGTAGAGCAGGGTCACCGAGCGCTCCGGAGAGATGGAGGCCCGCCGAGGTCGGGAGGCCGAGCAGCGGCTTTAGCTCACCGGTGGCCGCGGCTTCCTCCGCATCCAGCTTGCGGGCTTCGGTTGCCATGCGTGCCGCCTCCAACCGGGCCTGGCCGGCATCAAGCGGCGAGCCTTCGCCCTTTTCCGCGGCGGCGGAAATGAAGTCGGCGAGCTTTCCTGAGAGTGCCTCCTGTTCGCGCAGGAGTTCGCGCCTGCTCCGGATGGCGAGCACGCGGACGAAGGCCTCGCGTGCTTCGGCGACGAGCTTGCGTTCGACCTCTCGGACTTCCGCCTCGGCGGCTTCGACGGCAGCGAGCGAGACCTGTTTTTCCAACTGCAGCCGGTTGGTCACCGGGAAGCGCTGGGAGATGCCGATCTCGATGCGTCCTTCGCGAAAACGGGAGTCGTGCTCGAATTCCGTTTCCAGTTCGGGATTGGCGGGGCGTCCGGCCTGTTTTTTCCGCCCCAGCGCCTCGCGGATGCGGAGGCGTGCGGCGGCCAGATCCGGGTTCGATGCCCGGATCCTTCCGGGCAGGCTGGCATAGCTGAGAATCTCGGTTTCGTTTGCCGGGAGATGGAGCGGGACGAGCAAGAGCAGGCCCGCAAGAATACGTGGGAACATGATCGGGTGGGGATAGGGCTACCGTTAGGACACGGCATGGCCCGGATCATTGGGCAATTCGGCTAGTAAAGCCGGTGGGTCGGAAAACCGCCGCGACAAAAGGATCGCGGGGAGACGGCAGGCCGGGGAAACGGCGGGCCGGAGCGTCAGTCAGGCGACGCTCAGATCAAAGGGGGCTTGTCCAAGGCAAAGACGGGCTCGTCCGGCGGCAAAGCCGTCGACCATGCCACACCGATCCAGGAAGCTCCCGGCGGCACCATGCTCCATTGCTGGATCTCCGAGCCCGTGAGCGGGGCAGGGTGGCAGCATGCATGGGTAGGGTGCTCGTGCGGACCCGGTGGGCAATCCGGTCCGTGATCGCTATCATCTTGCGAGCCATCGTCATGCGAATGGCCGCAGCATTCCGCGACCTCCTTTTTCGCATGGACGTGGTCCAGCGCGAGCACACGGCCACCGAGTCCGGCGATCACGCCGAACACCAGAAGCCATGAAAGCCAACTGCGCACGGTGTCCAAGAAACGCCTCAAGCCGCCTCCTGCAAGCTGAATCTCACGGGAATCCGCTTCCCATGGGGTGCTTCCCTGCGGAAAATCGCCGCACATGGCGGTCGCCGAACCTCAGAAAGAACTGCGCTTCACCCGGGCCGGACAGGCGGTGGGCTTCTGGATCGCGGCGGCCGTTTGCATCATGGCGGGCCTCGTATTTTTCCTGCTGCAGCCTCATCGCGCGGAGAATCCCCAGTTGCCGCATCCGGCCTGGGGGATGGTGCCCCTGTCCATGGCCGTCGTGATGATCCGGGTCGCGTGGAAGTGCACCAAGCACGCCTATATCCTGCTGAGCCCCATCGGCGTGGAGATTTTCCCCTTCTTCCGGCCGGAGTCCGGCATGCAGGTTATCCCGTGGTCCCAAATCGTGGCCGCGGACGTCGACGATTCCCGGTTGACCCTTCACTTTTCGGCCGAGAAGACCGCTGGCATCCACCTCTCGCTGGCACCCGTGGCGAAAAATCGCCGCGAGCTTCTGGCAAAAGCGATCAAGGGGCGCCTGCCCTCGTGATTCGATCTAGAATGTTGGACGTCCGGCTTCCGATGTTCATCTTCCCCGCATGCGACCTCCTTCCCGCCAAATCCAATCGGTAGAAGATGCCTTCGGGCGAAATGGCTGGCACTGCGAGCTGGTCGAGGGCCGCGACGTCCTCCGCGCGGTCTTCTCCGCCCACCATACGCGCATCGAGATGGTCGTGCAGGCCTACGTCCCGATGAATGCCCTCGCGATCATGGGCGAAATGCCGCTGCCGCTGGACGAGGAGCATCAGCCCTATTTGTTGGAGCTCCTCGCCCGCGCGAACAAGACGCTCAACCTCGGCGGCTTCGAGTATGATCTCGATCGCCAGCGCCTGGTCTTCCGCATCACGAATCTCTTCGACCGTGAGCTTTACGATGCCGACATCGTGTCCTCCATGGTCCACTGCGCGGTCGCGGAGCTCGATCGCATCGCGCCGTATGCTTCGACGGTCATCCGCACGCCGGAGGATTTGTTGGACGATCTGGATCTGAAGCGTCTCCTCCAGCGTGAGGATTTCATCCCGCCGGTGCCGGGTGATGAGGACGACCTTCCTTGAAGAAAAACCGCATGAAATCGATTGCCCTCTTTCTCGCCACCGCGTCGCTCGGCCTCGCGGAAGAAGCTGCTCATCCTGCCGAGGCATGGGAACTCACGCTTGAGTCCGGCTATCTCTGGAACATCGGCTCGAACACTCCGATCGACTACGAGATCGCGCCGACGCAGCTCACGTTGCGCAGCCCGACGGTGCTCAATTGGTTTGCGGGGGATGACGGGTCACGCCTCGTCGTGCGCAGCCGTGTTTCGCTCCTGACGGAATCCATCGTCGAGGGACCGGAGGACTATTACATCGGCCTCTCCGGCGCGCCTTCGATCGAGTATTGGTTCCCGAATGAGAAGACCTCGCTGTTTTTCTCCATCGGCGGCGGCGTCGGCCTCACCAACTCGACCAATGAACCGGGCGGGCAGGGACAGGATTTCACCCTGAACTGGTTCTCCCAGCTCGGACTTAGGCAGGAGATCGCGAAGAATCTGTCCGTACTAGGCGGGGCGTACTTCATCCATCACTCGAACGGCGGCCAGACCTCGCCGAATCCGGGGATCGATGCACTCGGCTTCACGCTCGGGCTCGGGTGGATGTGGTAGGAAAGGCGGTCCGCACAGCCCTCTGTGCGGACGAGCCGTTCCCTGATGCGATGGGATAGAACGGGATCGCGATCGGCTTGAAAGCTTCGCACTTCGCAGGATGGGAGTGCAGCCTTGGACCATTCGTCCGCTCAGGGGACTGAGCGGACTACTTCTGCTCGATCACCGGCCAGCCATCCTTCCACGCCAGCGGCAGCATCCGCAGATCCGACCGGCCATTGCGATCCTTGTCGTAAAAGTGATGCACCAGCATTTCCTTGCCCTTTTCCTTGAAGATGGAGGCATGCCCCGGCCCGATGAAGCGTCCGTCGGTGGCGAGGAAAGGTGAGCCGCCGCCATCCTTCATGTCCACCCCTTCGCGATCCAAGTAGGGACCGGTGATCTTCTTGCTGCGGCCGATGCGGATCTCGTAGGTGCTGTTCACGCCTTTGCAGCATTTTCCCCAGTTCACGAAGAGGTAGTAGTAGCCGCCGTGCTTGTGGATGAAGGGAGCTTCGATTTCCTGGCTCATCGCCAGCTTGAGCGGGGCGTCCCCGGGCTTCTTGCGCAGGCCAGTTTTTGCATCGAGTTCGATGAGGAAGATTCCTTCCCAGAAGGAGCCGAAGCTCATCCACAGGCGGCCATCGTCCATGATCAATGCCGGGTCGATCGCGTTGAAACGGTCCGCTCCCCGGGAGCGGACGATCATTCCCTCGTCCTTCCAGCCATAGTCTTTCGAAGCGGGATCGAGCGTCTTTCCCGTGACCAGGCCGATCGCAGACCCGTTCGAGCCGAAGCTGGAAACCGAGTAGTAAACGAACCATTTGTCTTTGATCCGGATGATGTCCGGAGCCCAGAGGTGGCCGCGGCTTGCGGGAACCTCGGTCTTGTGCCACGGCGGAAAATTTCCCGGGAAGAGTAACGCCTCCCGTTTCCAGCGTCCATCGGCTTCCCGCTTCAGGGTCGGGATGCCATGGCCGGTGCAGAGCATCCAGGTGGCGCGGGCATCTTCCACCACTGTCGAGGGGTCGTGGATGCGCGGATAGGGATCATCCCACCGAAACTGCGCCGCGCAGGGGAGGATGATGAAGAGAGCCGCCAGGAGAAGCCGCCAGGTCATGTGGAAGGAACGCGCATCCGTACCGGATGTTTCGCTTGCTGTCACGATCGGCTTCGATTCCCGCGAGAGCGATCCGCATGAAAATGTAGCGGCGCGTCTTAACCGCCGGAAGCCCCCGGAAACAAGATCGTCAACAACCTTTGACGAGGTGTCGCCCGTGCCCGCCGGAGACCCGGCGCCCTTGGCAGCGTGGGATCTGCACGGCTTCCGGCTCGCCGGCCCGGAGAGCTGCAAAGGCTTCCTGCGCCCTCGAAGGGAGCGAACTCCCCTGATTTCCCGGTTTTTCGTCGAGAGGGTGTGCCCGTCCGGGTCGTGGCCGGGCGCGGGCTTTTCTTTTTCAAGGTCTTGCATCTGGGCTCTGGACTCTTTCCCCTCCTGCCTTTACTGCCTGCCCCGCCATGTCCGAAGCCATCCAACCGCACTCCACCGAAGCTGAACTCATCGCCGTCCGCCGTGAGAAGCTTGGTAAATTGCGCGAACTTGGCGTGGACCCCTTCGGCGCGGCCTTTGAAACCACCCACAGCCCGGCCGGTCTGCGCGCGGATTTCGCCGAAGGCCTGCAGGTGAAGGTCGCGGGTCGCATCACGGGCCTGCGGAACATGGGCAAGTCCTGCTTCTTCCACGTGGGCGACGTCCACGGCGGGATCCAAGGCTACCTTTCCATCAAGGAGCTTACCCCGGAAGACCTCGCGATCTTCGAGTGCCTCGACCGCGGCGACTGGCTCGGCATTGAGGGCGAAACTTTCACCACCCGCACCGGCGAGCCCTCCGTGAAGGTGTCGAAGTTTACGGTCCTCTCCAAGTCCCTGCGCCCGATGCCTGACAAGTGGCACGGCGTGGCGGATCGCGAGATCAAGTATCGCAAGCGCCATCTCGACCTGATGTCGAATGAGGAAAGTGCCGCCGTCTTCGTGATCCGCAGCCGAATGGTCGCCGAAATCCGCGCCTTCTTCCACGAGCGCGATTTCCTCGAAGTCGAAACGCCGATGCTTCAAGACATCCCCGGCGGTGCCGCAGCGCGTCCCTTCGAGACTTTTCACAACGCGCTGGGCATGCCGCTCACCCTGCGCATCGCGCCGGAGCTTTTCCTCAAGCGCCTGCTGGTGGGTGGCTTCACGAAGGTCTTCGAACTGAACCGGAATTTCCGCAACGAAGGCATTTCCCGCCGCCACAATCCGGAGTTCACGATGCTCGAGGCCTACCAGGCTTTCGCCGACTTCGAGATCATGGCGGACCTCGTCGAATCGCTGGTTTGCCACCTCGCGGAGAAGTTCTGCGGCGGCCTGCAAATCGAGCACAAGGACGAGGAAGGAAACCTGATCCGCACGATCAATCTCCAGCGTCCGTGGAAGCGCGCGGACTACAGCGATCTGATCGCGGAGGTTGCCGGTGCTGACTTCTTTACGATCACTCCCGAGCAACGCCGCGAACGCTGCGATCAGCTCGGCGTGCAGATTTCTCCGGATATGGAGGATCACGAGGTGGTGCAGCAGGTCTTTGAAAAGCTGGTGGAAGAGAAGTCCTTCGACCCTTGCTTTGTCACCCGCGTCTCCAGCCAGCTCGTCCCGCTTGCGAAGCTCAGTCCCGGTGGCAAGACAGTGGAAGTCTACGAGCTCATCATCAACGGGCAGGAGATCTCGCCCGGTTACTCGGAACTCAACGATCCCGATGTCCAGCGCGAGCGCCTGGAGCACCAGTCCGGCGAAGAGACGCAAAAGGTGGACTACGACTTCATCGAGACGCTGGAACACGGCATGCCGCCCGCCGGCGGGATCGGTATCGGGATCGATCGCCTGATCATGATGCTCACGGGTGCGCCGACGATCCGGGATGTCGTGCTCTTCCCGCTGCTGAAGCGGAAGGATTGAGCCGCTGGGATCGCGGAACTCCGGTTCCGCACGAATGGTCTTTTACGGCCCGATTCGAGCGTAAGTAATCCCGGCTTCAGCCGCACCGAAGCTTCCAAAAGGCAGTCCGCCTAAAGGCGGGACTACGTACCCTTGGGGGACCGCCTTTCCTTCCCTTCATGCGGAACTGGAGTTCCGCGGTCCCGGGGATCGACGGAAGCGCTCCAACGGTCTTCAATTGCCCCGTGCGCGAGCTGATCCTCAATGAAGAGATCCATTCCCGGGTCATCGGGGAGCTTGTGCCCCAGGCGCGGCGGTTCCTGTGGATCGTCACGGCGGATATCAAGGACATGCACGTGGCGCGGGGAAAGCGCTCCGTGCCCTTCTTGAAGGTGTTGGCCGAGCTGGTGGAGGAGGGCGTCGGCGTGCGCCTCATCCATGCGAAGGAGCCCGGGCCGCGTTTCCGGCAGGACTTCGACCGCTATCCCGTGCTGGTCGAGAGCGATCTCTTCGAGCGGGTGCTCTGCCCCCGTGTGCATACGAAAGCGGTGATTGCCGATGGCAAGCGGGCCTTCGTGGGATCGCCGAATTTGACCGGTGCCGGCATGGGCGCGAAGCACGCCGACAAGCGGAACTTTGAAGCGGGATTCCTCACCGACGAGGCGGGCGACCTGAAGAAGCTCGTCGCGTGGGTGGATGAACTTTTCCTCGGCGAATACTGCGGGCGCTGCCGACTCCGCGACCGTTGCCCGGATCCTCTCGACGCCGCCGATTGAATCCGGGCCTTGTCCGCGTCCCGTGCTCTGGCATGGTTCCCGCGTGAATCCCGTCACCCTCCTCCCCCGAGCCGCGCGGCTCATCGCGACCTTGGCAGCAAGTTTCGCGATGCTCCCGACGGCAGGCGCGGAGCCGGAGCACCCGGTCAAGCCGCTGCTGTGGAAGATCGAGGGACCTGAGGTGAAGAAGCCATCTTATCTCTTCGGAACCATCCACGTCGCCAAAGGTCCGGCCGCCACGCTTCATCCGGCAGCGGAGAAAGCCTTCGCGGAAGCCACCTCGGTCCATACCGAGGCACCTTTCGATGCCGCCACGCAGGCGGGGGCGGTCCAACTGGTGATTCGTCACGATGGAAAGCGGCTTTCCGATTCGATCGGAGAGAAGCTTTCGAAGCGCTTGGATGAAGAACTGAAGCTCATCAATCCGGAGCTCGGCACGGAGCCCTTCCAGTCGCTCAAGACGTGGTATGTCGCGATCATGCTGCCGATGCTTCCCTTCCAATTGGAGGGGGGAAAGCCGCTCGACATGGAGCTTTGGGATCGCGCCGAAAAGGACGGCAAGAAAACCGCCGGCATCCAGACCACGGCCGAGCAACTCGCAGGATTCCATGACTTTAACGAGAAGGAGCAGGTGATTCTTCTCAGTGAGACCTTGCGGCTTCTCAAGAAAGACCGCGACGAAGGAAAGGACTCCACGAAGGATCTGGTGAATGCCTACATCTCAGGCGACGTGGAAAAGATCGAGGCGGAGTGTGACAAGTCGATCAAGGCGACTTCCGAAGGCGAGCACAAGGAGCTGGGCGAGCGCCTCATCAAGCGGCTGCTCACGGATCGCGACATCATCATGGCCGATTACATCGACGACACCTTGAAGAAGTCGCCCGATGACATTCACTTCTTCGCCGTGGGGGCCGCGCACTACACCGGGAAGTCCGGCGTGCGTGCCCTGCTTGCGAAGAAGGGCTATTTGATCACGCGGATTGGACCGTGACGCGGGGCAGCGAGGCCGCTTGCGCGACGATCTCATAGCTGCGCTTCCGGTCTTCGTGGCGATAGAAACCGGAGTGGATCATCAGCTCGTCCGCTCCGGTCGCGGCGACGAATTCTTCAAGCTTGGCCTTCACGGTTTCCGGTCCGCCGATGATGGCGGCCCCGAGATGATCTTGGACCACGGCCTTTTCCGCGGGACTCCACCGGCCATCCATGCTCGGGATGGGCGGGGGCACGGGAGTGGGAGCATGTCGGATAAGATTCAGGATCTGCTGCAGGACGGAGGTGGAGAGATAGCGCGCTTCGTCGTCGCTCTCCGCGGCGATCACCGGGATGCCCACCATCGCATGTGGTTCCGGCCATCGGGTGGAGGGCTGGAAGTTGTCGCGATAGATCTTCAATGCCTCGTGCAGCATGCGCGGCGCGAAGTGAGCCGCAAAGGCGAAGGGGAGGCTGAGAAATGCGGCAAGCCGGGCGCTGAAGGTGCTCGAGCCGAGCAGCCATACCGGGACGTTCGAGTTCGCGCCGGGAATGGCTTTCACCCGTTGTGCCGGATTGGGCCGACCCAATAGGGCGATGAGTTCCTGAACCTGATCCGGGAAGTCGTCCGCGGCGGCAAGATCGCGGCGAAGCGCCCGCGAGGTGATTTGATCGGTCCCGGGCGCGCGGCCCAGGCCGAGATCGATGCGACCGGGATAGAGAGCCTCCAGGGTGCCGAACTGCTCAGCGATGATCAGCGGCGCATGGTTCGGCAACATGATGCCGCCGGAGCCGATGCGCAGCGTGGTGGTGCCCGCTGCCACATGACCGATGAGGACGGAGGTAGCGGCACTGGCAATGCCGGGGATGTTGTGATGCTCCGCGAGCCAGAAACGTGTGTAGCCGAGTTTCTCAACATGACGCGCGAGATCCACACTATTGCGAAAGCTGTCCGCAACGGTGCCGCCCTCGACGATGGGCGAGAGGTCGAGCACCGAGAGAGGGATCTCCGAGAGAAGTTTCATGCGCGGTCAAAAATTGGAGTCTTACGTCACGCGAACTGCGCGACTTCATCCAGAGCCGGATAGTCGGTATAGCCTTCCGGCCCGTGGCCGTAGAAGCTGGCAGGGATTGGTTCATTAAGCGGAGCACCGATCTTGAGCCGTAGCGGGAGATCGGGATTCGCGATGAAAAGGCGGCCATAGGAAATGGCATCGGCCTCATCCTTCTTGAGGAGTTCCTCACCTTCTTCGCGCGTCAGTTCCTGATTCGCGATGAAGTCGCCCGTGAATGCCTTGCGGATCCCTTTGCTGAATCGCGGGGATCCGAGGGCTTCACGGACGAAGAGGAAGGCGATGCCACGCGCGCTCGCCTCGCGGGCCACGTGACCATAGGTCGCAGACGGATCGGAGTCGCCATTGCCATGAGCCGGGAGCGAGGGCGAAAGATGCAGGCCCACGCGATCCGGTCCCCACACGGAGATCGCGGCGTCGAGCGCCTCGAGCATGAAGCGCGCGCGGTTCTCGATGCTGCCGCCGTAGGAGTCGGTGCGCTTGTTGGACTCATCGTTGAGGAATTGATGGGGCAGGTAGCCGTTCGCACCGTGGATCTCCACGCCATCGAAACCGGCCTCCTTCGCATTCTCCGCGGCCTTCCGATAGTCCTCGATGATTCCAGGAATCTCAGAGAGCTCCAGCGCGCGCGGCGTGACGTGAGGCTTCTGTGGTCGGATCAGGCTGACATGGCCCGGCAGCGCGATCGCACTGGGAGCGACGGGAAGTTCGCCATTCAGGTAGGATGGATCGGAAACACGGCCGACGTGCCAGAGCTGGGCGACAATGGTGCCACCGGCTTCATGCACCGCCTTCGTCACGAGCTTCCAGCCTTCCACCTGCTCGGCGGACCACAGGCCGGGCGTATCTGGGTAGCCTACGCCCATCGGTGAGATAGAGGTCGCTTCGGAGAGGATCAGGCCGGCACTCGCACGCTGCCGGTAGTACTCGGCCATCATCGCGTTGGGCACGCGGCCTTCGCTCGCGCGGCAGCGGGTGAGCGGAGCCATGACAATGCGGTTGGGAAGTTCCCAAGTACCGATACGGATAGGTTGTTGGAGCAAGGACATGTCTGTGGATTGTTAGAAAGCGCTGCGGACGAGGCCTCCATCGACGCGGAGGGCCGCGCCATTGATCGCGGAGGCGAGCGGACTGGAGAGGAAGGCAACGAAGTCGCCGATTTCCCGGGGTTCAATCAGTCGGCCGATGAGCGAAGTCGGGCGATTCTCGGCCATGAAGCGCTTGCCGGCTTCTTCCAAGCTGACATCCGGAAAGATGTCCTGGATGAATTTCGCGACGCCTTCCGTGAGGGTGGATCCGGGAAGTACGGCATTCACCGTAACCTTCGATCCTTTGGTCAGCTCTGCGAGGCTGCGGGAAATGGAGAGCTGCATCGTCTTCGTCGCGCTGTAGTGCGCCATCTCCGGTGCCGGGGTGATGCCGGATTCGCTCGCGATGAAGAAGATCCTGCCCCAGTCGCTTTCCAGCATCGTGGCAAGATAGTGACGGGCCAAGCGGACGCCGCTCATAATGTTCACCTCGAACATCCGTTGCCACGCCTCGTCGGTTTCATCGAAGAAGCCGACGGCCTCGTAGATGCCGAGGTTGTTCACGAGGATATCGACATGGGGAAAGGCGGCGATGGTCGCCGCGCATCCCTCGGCCGTGCCATTGTCCGCTACGAGCGGCAATAGCTTCGCATCCGGGAGTTCCGCTTTGATCTCCTGGATCGCCTTCTCCACCCCGGAGGCGGAGCGTCCGTTTATGATCACCGTGGCACCTTCGCGAGCGAGCGAAGTGGCGATGGCTTGGCCGATGCCGCCGGAAGAAGCGGTGACCAGCGCGGTCTTGTTTTCCAGTTGGAGATTCATGCTACGGGGGACGGGTTGCGTTCGAAGGTAGCTTGGTGAAAATACGGATAGGCGCGGGGAGTGGCACTCGCGGCATCGAGCTTCGCGACCTGCTCCTTCGTCAGCGTCCAACCAACAGCACCCAGGTTCTGGCGCAACTGATCTTCGTTGCGCGCGCCGATCACGATGGTCGAGACGGTCGGACGCTGCAGCAGCCAGTTGATTGCAATTTGCGGGATCGTCTTGCCGGTTTCCGCGGCGACCTCATCGAGCGCATCCACCACGCGGTAGAGATATTCTTCATCGACCGGCGGGCCGATATCGACGTTGAGCTGGGATTGAAGGCGGCTGTTCTCCGGTGGCGGGGTGCCGCGGCGGATTTTGCCGGTCAGTCGAGCCCAGCCGAGCGGGCTCCACACCACGGCGCCGACCTTTTGATCGATGCCGAGAGGCATGAGCTCCCACTCATAACTGCGGCCGATGAGGGAGTAGTAGGCTTGATGAGCCACGTAGCGGGCCCAGCCGTATTTCTCGGCGATTGCCAGCGATTTCATCAGGTGCCAGCCGGAGAAATTCGACACGCCGATATAGCGGATCTTCCCGGCGCGGACGAAGTCATCAAGCGTGGAGAGAGTCTCCTCGATCGGTGTATGCGCATCGAATCCGTGAAGCTGGAAGAGATCGATGTAGTCGGTGCCGAGGCGCTTCAGGCTGCCTTCGATCGATTGGATCAAGTGATGCCGCGAAGAGCCGATGTCGTTCGGGCCCTCGCCGGTGCGGAAAGTCGCTTTAGTCGAGATGAGGACCTGATCGCGCTTTCCCTCGATGGCCTTGCCAAGGATCTCCTCGGCCTGCCCCGCGGAGTAAACATCCGCGCTGTCGAACATGTTCAGGCCCGCCTCGAGACTGATGTCGATGAGACGCTTCGCTTCCTCAACGCCGCTGCTCCCCCACGCGGAGAAAAGCGGGCCGCTGCCGCCGAAGGTGCCGGTCCCGAGGGTTAGCACCGGGACTTTGAGGCCTGATCCGCCGAGATATCGATATTCCATGGTGGGGTGGTTGGTCGTTCGAGATTCATCGAACCTTTAGACCCGCTTTTTGCGGCGTCAAACGATAATTCGATGATTGTCGAACTATTGGGCGATGCTACCGTGGGGCGCGATGAAGCCCTACACGCATCCGGAACCTCAGGACGTCAGCTTGCCCGCGGTGATGCAGGCTCTTTCCGATCCATGCCGGATCGAAATCCTGCGCGTGCTCATGGAAGCGGGCGAGCTCGCCTGCGGCGACATCCCTCTGGATATTTCAAAGGCCACGCGTTCCCATCATTTCGCGGTGCTGCGCGAGGCGGGCCTGATCCTCACCCGCTCCGAAGGCACCCGCTGCATGACCTCCGTGCGGACGGACGAGGTGGAAGAGCGCTTCCCGGGATTGCTCGATCTGGTGGTGCGGGAAAAGCCGAAGAAATCCGGGAAGAAAACGTCGGCGAAATCACTCTAAGCCTCCGGTTTATCACTGGCGGGTTTTTGGCTGCGCCGCGTGGTGAAACCGCTACGCTGCACATGATCCGGAAACCCCGATGAAAACCTTCACACTCAACGTCAACGGCCGGGCGCAAAAGGCCGAGGTCGCCGAGGATACCCCGCTGTTGTGGGTCCTGCGCGACCATCTCGATCTGGTTGGCACGAAATTCGGCTGTGGCATGGGCCTCTGCGGCGCATGCACGGTCCATGTGGATGGCAAACCTGTCCGTTCGTGTAGCTTGCCGGTGTCCGCCGTCGGCGAGAAAAAAGTGACAACCATCGAGGGTCTCGCCGAAACGGCAAAGCTCTCGGACTTGCAGCAAGCATGGTGCGACTTGGACGTCGCGCAATGCGGCTACTGCCAAGCCGGACAAATCATGAGCGCCGCGGCACTGCTCGCGGAGAAGCCGGAGCCGACGGATGCGGATATCGATACCGCCATGTCCGGGAATCTCTGCCGTTGCGCCACCTACAAGCGCATCCGCCAAGCCATTCACACCGCAGCCGCCAAGTAACCATGAATACCTCATTCGACACGATGGACCGCCGCGGCTTCTTCCGGATCGGAGCGATTGCGGGCGGAGGCTTTCTCCTCGGCTCATGGACCGGCGCCGCAGCCGAAGAAGCTCCCTCCTCCACCTTTTCACCGAATGCCTTCATCCGGATCACGCCGGAAGGCCTGGTGACGATTTTCTCCAAGAACCCCGAGGTGGGCCAAGGCATCAAGACCTCGCTCCCGATGATCATCGCGGAGGAGCTCGAGGTGCCTTGGGAAAAGGTGATCGTCGAGCAAGCGCCGGTGAGCGAGAAAGATTTCGGCAGGCAGATGGCGGGGGGCAGCATGTCCACCCCCTCGAACTACGACAGGCTTCGTAGAATGGGCGCGATCGCCCGAACCATGCTGGTGGAAGCAGCGGCCAAGGAATGGGGTGTTCCGGTTGAGGAATGCGAGGCTGTTGCTGGCGAGGTGGTTCACAAAGCCAGCGGCAAGGAGGCGAGCTACGGCTCGCTCGCATCAGCGGCCTCGAAGCTGCCGGTGCCCGATGAGAAATCGGTGAAGCTGAAGAAGGTGGAGGAGTTCAAGCTGCTGGGTAGACGCATCGGCGGTGTGGACAATCCGAAGATTGTCACCGGGCAACCGCTTTTCGGGATCGATCAGAAGCAACCCGGGATGAAGTATGCCTGCTACGTGCGCTGCCCCGTTTTCACCGGCAAGGTGAAGGAGGCGGATCTCGAAGCGGTGAAGAAAATGCCCGGGGTGATCGATGCCTTTGTCATCGAAGGGACCGGCGATCACTACGGCCTGCTGCCGGGGGTGGCGATCATCGCCAATGATACCTGGAGCGCCTTCAAGGCAAAGGACGCGTTGAAAGTGACGTGGGATGCCGATGGGAAGGAAAGCTTCGCGGCGCATGCGGCGAAGGCGGCCGAAGTGATGAAGGGCAAGGGCGCGAACGAGATTCGCAAGACGGGAGAGCCGGAGTTTCCCGATGATGGCAAGACGGTCGAGGCGAGCTACCACTACCCCCATCTTTCCCATGCGAATCTTGAGCCGCAGAATTGCACCGCGGTCTTCAAGGACGGCGCGGTCGAGATCTGGGCGCCGACCCAGAATCCCGGCGGGGCGCTCGAGGGCATTGCCAAGGCGCTGAAGATCGGGAAGGACAAGATCACCGTTCACATGACCCGCATCGGCGGTGGCTTCGGCCGGCGCTTGATGGGGGACTTCATGATCGAGTGCGCGGCGATCGCTCAGAAGCTGAATGGCACGCCGGTGAAGGTAACGTGGACCCGCGATCAGGATCTGGGGCACGACTACTACCGTGCCGGCGGTTGGCATCATTTCCGCGGACGCGTGGATGATAGCGGCAAACTTTCGGCGTGGGCGGATCACTTTGTGACCTTCGGCCTGAACAGTGACGAGCGCACCGGCAATGGCGCGGATCTCGGCGGCGACGAGTTCCCGAGCCGCTTCGTGCCGAACCTGCTGCTGGAGCGGACGATCTTTCCGAGTAACACCCCGCTTGGCTGGTGGCGGGCACCCGGTTCCTGCGCGCTGGCATGGGCGATCCAAGGGTTCATCGACGAGATGGCTCATGCGGCGAAAAGGGATCCGCTCGAATTTCGCTTGGAGCTGCTCGGCGACCAACCGGAAGTTCCTCCCACCGGCGGGCGCGGCCAGTCCTACAACGCGGCGCGGATGAAGGGCGTGCTCAAGCTGGTCGCCGAAAAGTCGGGCTGGGGCGAGAAGCTCGAGAAGGGCCATGGTCGCGGAATCGCCTTCCATTTCAGCCACCTCGGCTACGTGGCCGTGGTCGCCGATGTGACCGTGAGCAAGGACGGCGTGCTCAAGGTGAACAAACTCACCGCGGGCGTGGACGTCGGTCCGATCATGAATCTCAGCGGTGCCGAGAATCAGGTGGAGGGCTCGATGATGGACGGTCTCAGCGCGGCGTGGTTCCAGGAAATCCTCGTTGAGAATGGCGCGGTGAAGCAGACGAATTTCCACGAGTATCCGCTGCTCACGATGAAGGATGCTCCGAAGGTGGAAGTCCATTTCGCCAAGTCCGATTACCCCCCGACCGGACTTGGCGAACCCGCGTTGCCTCCGACGGCTCCGGCGATCTGCAACGCGATCTTTGCCGCCACGGGAAAACGCGTCCGCACCTTGCCCTTGGTGAAACAAGATCTAGGCTGGGCTTGATCGAGGAAGGGGTGCGTCTCGCGCCCCGAGACAACGAGCGAAATCCCTCCATTTCCATGTCCGACTGGCCCTTCCTTTTCGACTTCGCCCGCAAGCATCGCGGAGGGAAGATCGCGCTTGCATCTCTCGTCGCCCGCGAAGGCTCAAGCTATCGCCAGCCCGGTGCCAGGATGTTGATCGCGGAAGATGGCACATTCAGCGGTTCGCTGAGTGGCGGCTGCCTTGAAGAAGGCATCGCCCATGCGGCACGCCAGGTCTTCGCCGAAGGCGCTCCGCGCAAGATGACCATCGACACCCGCCCGCACTTTGGATGTCCGGGAAAGCTTCACATATTGATCGAGGAGATCGCCGGCGAGCTGCCATCGGTCGTTGAATCGGCCTTGCGGGAACGCAAGCCGATCAGCCTCGTGACCGATGGTTCGGGCACCCGCATCGCCGCAAGCGGTCCGGATGATTCACTCGTCGAAAGGGTCGAGCCTCCGCCCCGCTTGATCGTCGTCGGTTGGACGCCGGATATCGAGCCCGTGCTCGCTTTTGCCGCATCGCTTGGCTGGCAGCGGCATCGGGTGGTAAGGGAGCAGCGGATGCTTGCGGAGACGCCGCGCGTGGCGGGCGAAGCGATCCGGGCCTTGGCGGCGGAGGAGCTGAAGGAGCAATTTGCGCCGGATGCTTCCACTGCCGTGCTGGTGATGACCCATCATCTCGCGACCGACCTTGCGTTCCTGCGCGAGATTCTTCCCGCGGGGTATGGATATGTCGGCCTGTTGGGTTCCCGCCGGAGGCGTGAAACTCTCCTCTCCGAACTCGGCGCGCTGGGGCTGCTGGAGGATCCGTCGGTCACCGATCGCTTCTATGCACCGGTTGGTCTCGATCTCGGCGGGCATCATCCCGCGTCCATCGCCCTGGCCATTGTCGCGGAGATCCAGGCGGCCCTGGCCGGAGCGTCCGCGGGATTTCTCCGCGACCGGAACGGCTCCATTCATTCCGTGTCGATTCCGGCATGAAAATAGGAGCCCTGGTGCTCGCGGCGGGAAAGGCCAGCCGCTTCGGTTCACCGAAGCAACTGTTGGAGATCGATGGCATCACCTTGCTCGATCGTGCCTGTGGGACGGCGCTCGATGCGGGATGTGATCCCGTGCTCCGCGTGATCGGCGCGCATGCGGATCAGATTTTGAGCCGCGCATGCCCCCAGGGTGTCGAGACCTTGAATCACACCACATGGGAAGAGGGCATGGGAAGTTCCCTGGCCGCAGGGGCAAGGCAGCTCGTTGGCTTGTCACCCGGGCTCGATGCGATTGTCGTGTTGCTTGCCGATCAGCCTCTGGTCACCATTGAGCTGTTAGATTCGATGTTCCGGCAGCTTCGCCGGGCGGACATCTCGATAGTGCTTTCCGATCACGGCGAGGCCACGGGTCCACCCTCGCTTTTCGCCGCTGCTCACTTCGATGAGTTGATGGCTCTTTCCGGCGATCAAGGGGCGAAAGCGATCGCCTCGAAGCATGTTTCCGCGATCGCCAGGATCCCGTTTCCGGACGGCGCGTGGGACATCGATTCCGCCGAAGCTTGGGAGCAATTCATTCAAGCCCGGGACGCCAGTTCGGAGCGGCGATCCCGCTGATCTCCAGATAGAGTGTCCCCTCTGCGGTCTGACGTCGGGTCAGTTGCAGGACCGGCGTCGTCGGATGGCCGGGGCGTGTGGCGGCGGCCAGCGACTTGTGGAGATCGGAGCCCGTTTCGACGAAGCCAAATCGGCTCCTGTCGTTCAAAGGAGGATCGAGGCGAAAGGCCGTCAGGTTTTCGCTGCCGGGAAACTTGGCGAACTCGGTGGTCCGGACGATCAGGTGGAATGCACCGGTGTCGCTTCCTTCGCCCGAGGCAAACTTGGCGAAGTGATCTTGATCGAATTCGACAAAGGATTCCCAATCGACCTTCCAGCCATCCTTCGCTTCGACCAATGCCACGGGGAATCCTTCGGGATGAGCTTCCGTAGCGACGCGATAGGTCACGAGCTTGATGCCGGTTTCCTCGTCGGTGTGGAAAGAATCGGCCTTGATCGAAGTCGCTTTGATCGGTCCATCGGGGGCATTCGTGAAATAGGCCTCCATCTTCGGGGTTATCCTCTCGGCATGCAACGAGTGCTTCAGCCGCGCGTGCCAATCGGGCGCAGAGAGGAAGGCTTTCAACGTCGCCTCGGGTGCCGAGATGACCTTGATCGGAGTTTCTCCGGCGATCTCCGCGGGGTTTTCTTCAGTGTGGGCTTGCTCCTCGATAGGCGGGATTGCGAAAGGTGGAATCGGGGGGGAAGGCGCGGCGGCGGCTTCTTTCGCGGGTGCTTTGGCTGGAGCTTCAATGTCCGGGCGCCGCTCGGGAGCATGATAAAATCCAACGATATATCCGGTCGCTAGTCCCAAGAGCCCGGTAAGTGCGCAGGACAGGATGAGAATGGTGCGAATCAACTTCCGCTCGTCCCGCGGGGGAAGAGAAACCACAACACGGGCAGCCGCTGGAATCGTGGCTTGGAATGGTTGGGAAAACGGCTCGGGCCGGGAGAGGGGAATGCTCTGAGTAGCGAGCGAAGCCAGCTCGGGCGGTGCGGATGGAGGGGGTTGGGGCTCCGGTTGGGGCTCCGGTTGGGGCTCCGGTTGGGGCTCCGGTTGGGGCTCCGGTTGGGGCTCCGGTTGGGGCTCC
>Ga0307414_10000082_pt1 | contig 87561 bp, 82 predicted proteins | sample DK1Ometagenome_FD_203804 | JGI IMG/M metagenome (GOLD analysis project Ga0307414, IMG submission 203804) | Maize rhizosphere microbial communities from greenhouse at UC Davis, California, United States - DK15-O-3 | ecosystem: Host-associated > Plants > Roots > Rhizosphere > Soil | place: USA...
TCAATGAAAGCTGCATTCAGCCCATTGACAATTTTGCGGACCGTTCCGAGATAAATATCCCCAACTTTAAACTGGTTGTCCATTCCTTCGGAATGCAACTCAACCAAGCTCTTATCTTGAAGGAGGGCTATTCGACTTCCGTTTTGAGCAGAATCGATTAACAATTCCGTACTCAAAATCTCGTCTTAATAAGTATGTAAATGAACGTGTACTTAAATGACAATAAGAAGAAGTGTATTACTTCTTCTTATGTCTGTTTTTTCTTAATCTTTTCTTACGCTTGTGCGTAGCGATCTTATGTCTTTTTCTTTTCTTTCCGCAAGGCATAGTCTTTGGATTTTTTTAGTGATACAATAATTTATAGCTTGTCGAGATAGGTTTCCACACTACCGAGAATCATCTCATCATCGGTCATTTCTTTCACTTTCTCAAACTGAGCTTTTGCTTTATTTTTTTGATTCGCTTCAAAATAGCTCACCCCCAAATAAAACTGCCCTTGCAAATTGTCAGGATGATACTTGATCAACTCTTCAAATCGCTCAATGGCGCGCTTATACTGACCGGATTGCATGGATAGTACGCCCATATTGAACAGTCCATCTTCATTCTGGGGATCCTGTTCCAAGATTTCTCTCATCATAGTAATACCCTGCATCGGATTGGACGAGGACACATAGGTCATCGCTATCTTTGTTTTCAAATCTAATCTGGTGGGATCTTGCTCCAGCACCTTTGATAAATACTTTCGGGTTTGCTCAGCAGTAGCCGTTACTTTATCCGGATCAAGTGCAAAACTAAATGCCTCATAATAGGCGTTTCCAGCTTCTTCAGCTAATTGAATGCTAGACTCTTTGTCCGCAGCCAAACTCAGATAATATCCTGCACTATCATACTTACCCATTTCCTGATAGATAGCCGCCATCTCCTTAAGGGAGGAAATATAATCATCTCCTTCCGGATTTTCGGCAATCTGAAGCTTCAGGGTATTAATCTGAAGCGCTTGATCAGGACTCAGCTCAGTCTCATGTGAATTAACCACATCAGCAGAACCTGCTTGCCCAGCTGTCGCCTCCTGAGAGACTTCATCAGCCTTGCTGTCAGTGTCCACCACCACGCTCGGCAATAAGTACAGTACACCGACTGCCACTAGCCCCAAAGCGATAAGAATGAGCTGAGATCTTTTCATTTTAAATAACTCTTCAAACTTAGTCCTGAGGAGCTAATTCTTTAATTTTTTTACTGTTCTTGATTTTCTCAATAAACACCTTCGATGGCTTGAAAGCCGGAATGTAATGCTCATCTATTACAATTGCGGTGTTTTTGGAGATGTTCCGGGCGATTTTTTTAGCTCTCTTCTTATTGATGAAGCTACCAAATCCTCTCACGTAGATGTTGTCTCCTTCGGACATCGAATCTTTTACTACCTTAAAAAAGGCCTCAATTGTCTGTGTAACATCATCCTTCTGGATTCCTGTTTTGTCCGAAATCTTAGTGATTACTTCTGCTTTAGTCACTGTAATATTAATTTAGAAATTACGAAATAAGCTTAACAACCTATTAACCAAGTGTTTTTGGGACTGCAAATGTACGAGAACCATTGCAATTAAAAAACAAATTCATAAAAATTAGCTTGATTTGCATGATATATTACATTTGACTATGGTATACAAAGCTACTGACAATCAAGCATTTTCAAGGGAAATAATTAAATGGTATTCGCTAAATCCAAGAGAATTACCTTGGCGCGAAACGGATGATCCATACAAAATTTGGCTATCAGAAGTCATACTTCAGCAGACAAGAGTGGCTCAGGGGTTACCATATTATCATGCTTTTGTCACTAATTATCCTACCATAAAGGACCTCGCCCTGGCACCCGAAGAAGAAGTCCTTAGACTTTGGCAGGGATTGGGCTATTACAGCCGTGCCCGAAACCTTCACTTTTGTGCCAAATCAGTATGGTTTGAAATGGATGGGCAATTCCCAGTTACATACCAAGAGCTCCTTAAACTTAAAGGTGTCGGCTCCTATACTGCAGCCGCAATAGCAAGTTTTGCTTTCGGTGAAGTGCAGGCTGTTGTGGATGGAAATGTCTTCCGTGTATTGGCCCGGTATTTTGGTGTAGAAACTGATATTGCAAGCGGGAAAGGAAAAAAGGAATTTGAAGCATTGGCTAATCAACTCATTCCGAAAGATTACCCAGGGGAGTTTAACCAGGCCATGATGGACTTCGGCGCTAGACTCTGTACCCCCAAAAACCCCAAATGTAGCTCCTGCCCGGTCAGCAGCTCGTGTTTTGCACATCAATATAATATGGTGTCGGATCTTCCTGTGAAGATTAATAAAACAAAAGTAAAAGACCGCCACTTTCACTATTATGTGATCAAATGTGGCGAAAACTGGGTCTGGAAAAAAAGAGGGTCTGGCGATATTTGGGAGGGCCTGTTTGATTTTCCCCTGAAAGAATCAACGGACCAAGAGCAGACTATGTCAATGGAAATCCCCCTTGTCTCGGAAAGAAAAATTCAAAGCTTGCCAAAAAAATACCGACATATTTTGTCGCACCAGCGCTTGAATGCTGTTTTCTCAGAAATAGAAATAGGCGAAGAAAATTTGGATAAACTTGAAAATTGGTGTAATTCAGAAGGATTTGTATTAGTAGAAGAAGATAAAATTGAATACTTGGCCAAACCAAAGTTAATTGTCAACTTTTTGAACGATCAAGGGATTTAACTACCTTCATGAAAGTAGCTTTCGAATGGAAAAATATTAAACTATGGCAGGAGTAAATAAAGTAATTTTAGTAGGAAACCTTGGAGCAGATCCAGAGGTGAAATACCTGGAAGGAGACAATGTGGTAGCAAATTTAAGTCTTGCTACTACAGAAGCTTATAAAAATAAAAATGGAGAACGTGTAGAGCAGACTGAATGGCATGACCTGGAACTTTGGGGCGGGCAAGCAAAAGTAGCCGAACAATACCTTAAGAAAGGAAGCCAGATATACGTAGAAGGTAAAATTAAAACAGATAAGTGGACAGACGAACAGGGCCAAAACCGCTATCGCACTCGAATAAGGGTTCTTAGCTTTACCATGCTCGGAAGTAAGCCCGATGGCAACAACTCGGCTCCGCAAGGGCAACCCTATACTAATGCCCCGGCTCAATCGAGACCCGCACCGGCATCCTCACCATCTTCACCGGATACTGTGCCGGACAATGATGATGACGATTTACCATTTTAATAATAAAATCTCCCGGAGCCTTTATTCGGGAGATTTTTTTAATTTTGCATCAACCTTCTAGGTTTATACATGGACGATCCTTATCCGAGTTACCATTTACTCGCCCAGATTAGCCACCCTTCAGTAAGCTATCTGGTTATAAATGGGATGCTATTCATATTTCTATTACTGTGCTCCGCTCTAGTGTCAGGTTCGGAGGTAGCCTTTTTTTCGCTTTCTAATGAGGATTTGGAGCATATTGAAGAAGAAAATTCCGAGAGATCCAAAAAGATAATCCAGCTGGTAGAATCCCCCAAAACGCTTCTGAGCACCATCCTGATACTGAACAACCTGATCAACATTGGTATAGTCACCCTGACAACCTTTGTTTCCTGGTCCATTTTTGGGATGAACGCAACAGGAATAATCGTCATCTTGGTCCAAACAATCGGAGTTACATTTGCCATTGTTTTTTTTGGCGAAATAGTCCCAAAAGTTTATGCCAATAAAGCGAAAATAGAATTTAGCAGAGTAATGGCTCCAACCATTTCCTTATTCGCCTCCATATTAAGACCAATATCTGCATTCTTGATGGCGTTCAGCAACATCCTGGAAAAGAGAATAGAGAAGAAAGGCTATTCACTATCCGTAAATGAACTCAACCAAGCTCTTGAATTGACCACTGAAGACACACCAAGTGAAGAAAAAGAAATTCTGCGGGGAATAGTAAACTTCGGAACACTTACTGTGAAGCAGGTCATGCAGAGCAGGATGGATATTACTGCTGTGGATATGGACATGGATTTTCATGAACTCATGGACAAAATCAATAAAAGCGGATATTCCAGAATACCCGTTTATAATGAGACTATTGACAATATTCAAGGAATATTATACATTAAAGATCTACTTCCCTTCATCGAAAATGATGAAGATTTTCAATGGAATGAACTGATAAGAAAAAGTTTCTTTGTACCAGAGAACAAAAAAGTAGACACCTTATTAAAGGACTTCCAGCATAAGCGTGTTCATATGGCTATCGTAGTGGACGAATATGGGGGCACATCAGGTTTAGTGACGTTGGAAGATCTAATTGAAGAAATCATTGGGGAAATCAATGATGAGTTTGATGATCACGATGATATTTTCTTTCAAGAAATTGACCCCTCTACATTTATTTTTGAGGGTAAAGTTTCGTTGAATGACTTCTGCAAGAAACTGGATCTTGATTCACAGGTGTTTGAAGAAGTTAAAGGTGAAAGTGAATCTTTGGGAGGACTATTGCTGGAGTTGAACTCCAAGCTTCCTAAGAATGGCACCAAGATAAAATTTGATCAATTTACTTTCACAGTTTTGGCAGTAGATGCTAAAAAAATCAAGAAAGTGAAAGTTCACGTTCAGTCAATGGACAAAGACTCTCTTGGCCCTTACACAGATTGAGTAAGTGAGCCAACTAATATTCCGTTAAGATTATTTAGAACAATTAAAAATTCTGAAAGCTTCAACAGGATCATCTCTACAAAACTTTAAAAAGAAAAATTTCAAAAATAAATTTTACTCTTTTTTTAAAAAATTTTGGCTAAATCAGAATTCTATAGTTGAGCAGATTTTTTGCGGAATTTCTAAATAAAATACCCTATCTCTTCAAAAATTGCTAAATTTTTAATCCGATGATTCAATTTTTTGAACGGATTCACATTTTGCCAAAAAATCAAAAATCTTAAATCTCATAAAAAATAACACATTGAACCGCCCGTTTTATTGCCTTTATTTTAATGGGACTTTTTTTTTTTGTAATTTTTGGAAATTTTGAACCTAATAAATTCTATTAAAATGCAAGAAGGTTTGTATCGATCGGAGTTTGAGCATGACTCCTGCGGTATTGGTGCGGTTGTCGATTTGAGTGCGGAACCCTCCCACGAGACAATTAGCGATGCCTTATATATGCTAAGCAATATGGAGCATCGCGGCGGTCGTGGATCTGATCCCAAGACCGGTGATGGAGCTGGTATTCTTATCCAGGTACCTCACCAATTCCTTAAGGATATCACTGCACGAACAGAAATATCTCTTCCAGAAGCTGGATCATATGGTGTGGGAATGACTTTCTTCCCAAAAAATAAGCAGCTCTTTCATAAATCTAAGGAGCTTCTAAACCAGCTGATTGATGAACTTGGCTTTGAGCTAATAGGCTACAGGCCTGTTCCAGTGGATGAGACTGTCCCAGGCTCAGGAGCCTTGGAGGTGATGCCCAATATAGAGCAGCTATTTGTAAAGCATAAAAAAGGACTTACCGGAATAGAACTGGAGCGTAAGCTATATGTACTACGTAATTATAGTACATCAGAAATCAATTCAAAAATCCCTGGAGTAAACCAGTCATTCTACTTTGCAAGCTTAAGTAGTCAGACACTTATATATAAAGGTCAACTTCGTACAGATCAAGTATTGGCTTTCTATAAGGATCTCCAGAATTCACGGATTGAATCTGCTTTTGCGATAGTTCACTCGAGATTCTCCACCAACACATTCCCTAATTGGCGATTGGCACAGCCATTCCGCTACTTATCGCATAATGGTGAAATCAATACCATCCGTGGAAACTTGAATAAAATGAAGTCCAAGGAAAACCTTATGAAATCCAAGTATTTCTCAGATGAGGAGCTTTCCAGGTTGATGCCAATTACTGATAAGCAGAAGTCTGATTCGGCCAATCTTGATGCCATGGTGGAGCTGCTGACGCTCAGCGGTAGATCACTTCCGCATGCAATGATGATGTTGGTGCCGGAAGCTTGGCAGGACAATGAAGTGATGGATAGAGATAGAAAATCCTTCTATAAATTCCATGCTTCTCTTGTCGAGCCTTGGGATGGACCTGCAGCGCTGCTGTTTACAGACGGTAAATCCGTAGGGGCTACCCTCGACAGAAATGGCCTTCGTCCACTTCGCTACTTCATCACCAAAGACCAGCGACTTATCCTTTCATCGGAAGCGGGGGCTCTGCCTATCCGTGAAGCAACTATTGTGGAGAAAGGAAGAATTAGCCCTGGTAGAATGATTTGGGCAGATTTGGAAAAAGGGCGCGTACTTTTCGATCAAGAAGTCAAAGCAGAAGTATGCAGCAGACAGCCTTATGAAAAATGGGTTGCGGATCAGCGGATCAAACTCCGTCTCGAAAAAGCGCCTAAGAATCTACGGCATCCATATTCTACTGAGAATATTAAGAAGCATCAAACGATCTTTGGCTATACATCAGAGGAACTGAAAGTGGTGTTGAGCCCGATGGGTGATACTGCATATGAGGCTATTGGGTCAATGGGCGCAGATACGCCGCTTGCAGTTCTATCCAAAGAAAGTCAGCATATTTCCAATTATTTCAAACAGCTGTTTGCACAGGTAAGTAATCCGCCGATTGATCCTATCCGGGAAAGAATGGTGATGTCCTTATTTACCAGATTGGGTGTAGGCCAGAACATTCTCGAAGAAAGCCCTCAGCATACCCGCCAAATTCATATTTCCCAACCGGTCCTTCTGAATGAAGACCTGGAGAAGATTCAGGATATGGAAGGACAGGGATATAGATGTGCTACTTTGACCAGTCATTTCCTTGCAGATCACAAGCCGGGAAGATTGTTGGAGGCGCTGGACAAAATTTGTAACGAGGCTGAAAAAGCAATTATTCAAGGTAAAAACATCATCATTATTTCGGATAGAAATAGTACTGAAGAATATGCCCCAATTCCGTCGCTATTAGCAATAGGAGCCGTTCATCATCACTTGGTCAAAAAGAAAATTAGAACAAGTGCTGGTCTGGTTCTTGAATCTGGAGATATCAGAGAGACCCACCATTTTGCTACGGCAATAGGATATGGCGCTTCGGCTATCAATCCGTATATGGCTTTGGAATCCCTGTTGGATATGTTTAACAGAGGAGAACTTCCAAATGCTAAAAATAAGAAAACCCTGTTTGCCAATTATCAGGCAGCAATTGGAAAAGGACTGCTTAAGGTGCTTTCCAAAATGGGAATCAGTACATTACAGTCTTACCAAAGTGCCCAGATTTTCGAAGCCATTGGACTGGGACCAGAAGTAATAGACAGATGCTTCAAGGGAACTATATCCAGAATCAGTGGTATTTCATTTGATGAGCTCGCTGAAGAGGTACTTATCAGACACCGGGCGGCTTACAAAACAGACACACCTGTACTTGAGCAAGGTGGTGTATACCAGTGGAAAAGAAGAGGAGAGAAACACCTTTTCAATCCTGAAAGCATTCACTTGCTGCAGAAGTCTACCCGCCTGAATGACTACGCACTTTATAAGAAGTTCGCTGTCAAAATAAATGAGCAAAGTAAAGACGCGCTCACGCTAAGAGGACTATTTGAATTCAAAAAGAGAATCACCGTTCCGATTGAAGAAGTCGAACCTGCATCCTCTATTATGAAAAGATTTGCTACTGGCGCAATGTCCTTTGGCTCGATTTCGCACGAAGCCCATTCTACTTTGGCAATTGCCATGAACAGAATCGGTGCCAAGAGCAATTCTGGTGAGGGAGGCGAAGATGAGATCCGTTATGCAAAGAAAGAAAATGGAGATTGGGAACGCTCTGCAATTAAGCAAGTAGCCTCAGGAAGATTTGGGGTCACGAGTAATTACCTCACTAACGCTGCCGAACTACAGATCAAAATGGCCCAAGGTGCAAAACCGGGTGAAGGCGGTCAATTGCCGGGACATAAAGTGGACGACTGGATCGGAAGAGTGAGACATTCTACTCCTGGAGTAGGACTAATATCTCCCCCTCCGCACCACGATATCTACTCGATCGAGGATCTTGCGCAGCTTATATATGACCTGAAAAATGCTAACCGTAAGGCTAGAATCAATGTGAAGCTTGTGTCACAAGCCGGCGTAGGTACTGTGGCAGCAGGTGTGGCCAAAGCGATGGCAGATGTAATCTTGATCTCCGGAGCAGATGGAGGTACAGGAGCTTCTCCACTTAGCTCCATTCGCCATGCAGGATTGCCATGGGAACTTGGCCTTTCTGAAGCACATCAGACGTTGGTGAAAAATAACTTGCGTAGCCGCGTTGTCTTGCAAACAGATGGACAACTACGTACTGGACGGGATCTCGCAATAGCTACTCTTCTAGGAGCTGAGGAATGGGGAATTTCCACAGCGGCTCTTGTGGTAGAAGGATGCATCATGATGAGAAAGTGTCACCTGAATACTTGTCCGGTTGGTATTGCCACACAAAATCCTGACCTGAGAAAGCTGTTCACCGGAGATCCGGACCACGTGGTAAATTACTTCCAGTTTCTAGTGCAGGATCTTAGAGAGATCATGGCTTCACTTGGGTTCCGTAGTATCGATGAGATGGTGGGGCAAAGCCATGTACTCCAGTCTACAGGACACTTGAATCACTGGAAATGGGATAAAGTAGACCTGAGTCCAATATTCCATAAAGTGGAAGTTCCTGATCATGTGGGAATCCATAAGCAAATTGATCAAGAATTTGAGTTGAAAAGAGTATTGGACCGTCAGTTGATTAAAGCTGCACTTCCATCTCTTGAGCAGGCGATGCCATCTTCAGGCAGTTTCCAGATCAAGAATACCGATAGATCTGTCGGTGCTATGCTGTCTAATGAAATTTCGAAAATCTATGGCAGCCCTGGACTTCCTGAGGATACGATCAACTTCAAATTTACTGGATCAGCAGGCCAGACATTTGGCGGATTCTTGACCAAGGGCATAAACTTTGAGCTGGAAGGTGAAGCCAATGACTACTTTGGTAAAGGGTTATCCGGTGGAAAACTGATCATCTACCCGAGCAGAAACGCCAAATTTGTTCCTGAGGAAAACATTATAATCGGAAACGTGGCCTTCTACGGTGCAACATCTGGCGAAGCGTATATCAACGGAAAAGGAGGCGAAAGATTCTGTGTAAGAAATTCAGGGGTGAAGACGGTCATCGAAGGCATCGGGGATCATGGCTGTGAATACATGACAGGAGGTCTGGTGATCAATTTGGGAGAAATCGGACGAAACTTTGCTGCAGGAATGAGCGGAGGAATCGCGTACATCCTGAAGGATTACATCACCGAAATCAATCCTGAATTGGTGGACATAGATATTCTGGAGGAGGAAGATTACCATACAATCAAAACCTTCCTTAAACGTCATGTAAAACTTACAAAATCAGCTCTGGGCACTCGTTTCCTAGAAAATTGGGAGACTTCCAAAGAGAAATTTATTAAAGTAATACCTAGAGATTATAAGGCGGTATTACAGAAAAGAGCATTAGAACAATCAAAATCATTGGTGTAAGATGGGAGCGAAAGAAGGATTTCTACAATTCAAAAGAGAGACACCTGAAAGCCGCGATGCCAAATTAAGGGTACGCGATTATCAGGAAATATACCAGCCGTTTTCAGAAGAAAAGTTGAACAATCAGGCTGCAAGATGCATGGACTGCGGAGTACCATTTTGTCATAGTGGATGCCCGTTAGGTAATATCATCCCTGATTTTAATGACGCAGTTTACAATAATGAGTGGGAAGAGGCTATCAAAATACTTAGGAGTACCAATAATTTCCCTGAGTTCACCGGTAGAATTTGTCCGGCTCCTTGTGAAGCAAGCTGTGTACTTGGAATCAACAAAGATCCTGTGACGATTGAATTGATTGAAAAGAACATAGCAGAGAAAGCATATGAACTTGGATTGATCAAAGCAAATCCTCCTAAAACAAGGACTGGAAAGCATGTGGCTGTAATTGGCTCTGGACCAGCGGGTCTTGCTGCTGCAGACCAACTTAATCAAGCTGGCCACGAAGTTACAATCTTTGAAAAAGACTCTAAACCTGGGGGATTACTCCGTTTTGGAATTCCAGATTTCAAACTGGAAAAATGGGTCATCGATCGAAGAATCGAGTACATGAAGCAGGAAGGCGTCATCTTCTCATGTGATACAGAAGTAGGGTATAACATCAAAGCCGATAATATCCTAAGAAACTTTGATGCCGTAGTACTTGCAGTAGGTGCAGGAGAACCTCGCGCATTGAAGATTAAGGGAGCAGATCTATCAGGTGTTCATTTTGCCATGGAATTCCTTGGTAAGCAGAACAAAGTGGTTTCAGGAGAATTGAAAGAAAACCCTATCTCTGTAAAAGATAAGCATGTGATCGTAATCGGCGGTGGGGACACAGGTAGTGACTGCATCGGTACTTCCAATAGACATGGAGCTGCAAGTATTACTCAGTTAGAGCTACTGCCAAAGCCTCCTCAACAAAGGATAACACTCAATCCTTGGCCAGAATGGCCAATGACCTTGCGAACTTCAAGTTCGCATGAAGAAGGTGCCGAGCGTGTCTTCTCGGTTCTAACCAAAGAGTTTACCGGTAATGAGGCTGGAGAAGTCACTGGGTTGAAGTTAGTAGACCTGGAGTGGAAGCACAAGGATGGAAGAATGGTATTTGAAGAAATAGCAGAAACTGAACGAGTTGTGCCTTGTGACAACGCTTTTCTTGCAATCGGCTACACGGGACCTGCTCAAAATGGCTTGTTAGGCGCATTTGGAGTAGAAGCTATGGAGAATACGCTACCTAAATCAAAGAACTATCAAAGTACAAACTCCAAAGTATTCTTAGCTGGAGACATGCGAAGAGGCCAATCCTTGGTTGTTTGGGCGATTTCTGAAGGTAGAGAAGCGGCCGTAAAGGTAGATCAGTATTTAATGGGTACTTCTACACTTCCACAAAAAGATGAATCCTACTTTCAAGTAGAAGAAGACATCGCAGGAATAAACTGAAATTAATCCCATAAAAGTGATACCTAACAAGGTAAAAATTAGAAAGCCATCCAAGTTTTGGATGGCTTTCATTCTTAAATTATAATTTATTAGAGCTCTTTATTTGGTCCCCTGACCCTTCTACTTGCATCTTAGGTCTTCCGCGACGCCGATCTTTCATATTTTCGGCCTTGATCTCCACCCATTTTGAACGTTGCTCCTCAGTAAGCACTTCTTGAATCTCCCCATCCTGAGCTTTTAACTCTGCTTTCCGCACTTCCATTTGTTCATTTCTGTCTGCCATTCTCTTTTGCCTTTCAGCATCTCTTTTCATGGCGTATTCTATATTAATATTTAAAATCTCTTTTTTCTGATCTTCTGTCAACTGAAGTTCCCCAGCCATTTTCTCAGTCATTTTCGCCGCTCTTTGTTCTGGAGTCGGCCGTTGCTCTTCATGCTTTTGAGCAAAACTGTTTAAAGAAATTGCAAATAATAATCCTGAAGCTAAAATCCACTTTTTCATAATACTATTGGTTAGTTACAGCGGTTAGACGATTAGTTTCTATACAGGTTTAAACCTGATTCTAAAAATGATTGTTAACAAAGCTAAAATAAAGTGGACAGTCACAGTGTTCAGTCGCAGTAGCATCCTTGACGCACTCTTCCACCTTAAGTCTTCAGACTGATCGCTGCGGCTTTTTATCACGTCCTAATATTAGCAGGCCTACGGCATTCATAGACTGAATAGAGTCGCTGAATTCCAACAAAGCGGGAATGCGACTGATTTCAGGGCTACGCCCCTTTGCTTTTCCAGTTGAACCTTTGTTTTCTATTAAGAGGGCTCCGCCCCTCAATTAGCGCTTGTCTACCCCCTGAACATCTTGATTATGTGAAAATCAACCATGGGCTTTGCCCCATGGCTACCCACCTGTCCTACCTACAGCAGGCTTTCTGTTTCACCCCCGGAGCCTTGCTTGATAACTGTGACTCAAAATTCTAGGTAACTCTTGACTTTTTTGTCTCTTGACTCTAGCTTCTTTGACTTGTTCTTGATTCTTGATTCTCGGCTCTTGTTTCTTGGCTCTAACCTCTTGGTTCTATTTTCCTTCCACTAATTCATTTCGCTCTTTTGGCCGAACAAACTTTGGCTTAATCAACAACCTCAGACTTGGATCAAAACTCAGGTAGTTCCAAGACCAGTCCAAGAAAATAATCAGCTTATTTTTTACTCCCAGAATAGCCATCAGATGAATAAAGAGCCATGTCAGCCAAGCCAAAAGGCCTTGGAACTTTATAAATGGAAGATCCACCACTGCCAGTTTTCTTCCTACAGTGGCCATAGATCCCAGATCATTATATCTAAAAGGCTTTCTTTCTTTACCGGACTTAATTTGATGTAGATTATGCGCAAGATTTTTGGCTTGTTGCAGCGCTACTTGAGCCACCTGAGGGTGCCCCTTGGGGAAAGCATCTTCTTTCATCAGGCTTATATCTCCCAGTGCATATACACCTGGACATCCTATCACCTCAGAAAATTCATCCACAAAAATCCGCCCATTCGGAGCATAATTTTCTTCGTTTAATCCACCGATCCGGTTTGGCTTAATTCCCGCCGCCCATAGCAAAGTTTGAGTTTGAATAGGATCTCTGCCTTCCAGCAATACATTTTCCCCATCATAATTCTTCACCATAGTCTTCAGCATTACCTCCACTCCTAACTTTTGGAGGTATTTCAATGCGCTATCTTTCGCTTCTTTGGACATTGGTGCCAGCAATTCCGGTCCTGCTTCGATGAGTACAATCTTCATATTGTGAAAATTCAGCTCCGGATAATCCTTTGGCAATACATTATTCCTTAAATCGGCCATAGCACCAGCTAGTTCTACACCTGTAGGACCGCCACCTACAATCACCACATTCATGAGAGACTTTCTATTTTCCGCCCGCTCAATATTTATGGCCCGCTCATAATTGGATATAATTTTATTACGGATATAAAGCGCCTCTGAGACTGATTTCATCGGGGCTGCGGATTCTTCAATACTCTTCGATCCAAAATAATTTGTATCAGCGCCCATTGCCAATACTAAATAAGTATAATCAATATACCCCATATCGGTATAGAGCCTGTTGATCGTAGAATCAAAATGATCTACCTGGGCCATTCTGAAAATAACATTGCCTGCATTATGAAATACTTTCCGGAGAGGAAAAGATATGGCGCTAGGCTCCAAACCGGCAGTAGCAACTTGATAGAATAGGGGTTGGAACTGATGGTAATTATTCTTATCCAACAAAATCACCTGAAAGTCCTTATTGATCAGTTTCATGGCAAGTTTAAGTCCGCCAAATCCTGCGCCCACAATTACAACTGTTGGCAAATCTGATTTTGGGATATTTGGGATCGGTGTGGAGAGGAATTCCGACATGATAATTAAGATTTTAAAGTCAAAATTTACGAGAAAAGTAACCTTTGGTAATCACTCACCACCCAAACAAAAACCAGACTAAGATTAGTTCTAATTCGAGCCAAACGAAAAGAATTGTTAATTTTACTGCGCTAATAAAAAGACTATGGGAAGAGCATTTGAATTCCGAAAAGAAAGAAAATTCAAGCGTTGGGACAAAATGTCCAAAGTATTTACGCGATTAGGCAAAGAAATCGTGATGGCCGTAAAATCGGGTGGTCCGGATCCTGCTTCCAATCCCCGGCTCAGAACCATCATTCAAAATGCCAAAGGAGCCCAAATGCCAAAGGACCGGATCGAAGCAGCTATCAAAAGAGCTTCGAACAAGGATGAGAAGGATTATGAAGAGGTGGTTTATGAAGGGTATGGTCCATTTGGAATCGCTGTCATAGTGGAGACGTCGACTGATAACATTAACAGAACTGTAGCCAATGTCCGGTCGTACTTCACCAAAGCTGGAGGATCATTGGGAACATCAGGCTCGGTGAGCTTTATGTTTGACCACAAAGCTGTCTTTAGGTTTGAGAAAGGTGATTACGATCTGGAGGAGCTAGAATTTGAGCTAATCGATTATGGACTCTCAGATATTGATGAAAATGAAGGTGAATTGTTTGTATATACCGAATTTGAAGATTTTGGTACTATGCAAAAAGCGCTAGAAGAGAAGGGAATAGATGTGATCAGTGCGGATTTCCAGCGATTCCCTAGCACGCTCACTGAGCTCAGTGAAGAGCAGGAAGAAATCATCAATAAGATGATTGAGAAAATGGAAGAGGACGACGATGTTAACCAAATATTTACAAATATGGCCTAGGCATTTGCCTGGGCTTTTTTATTATGAACTTTCCTAAAAGACAAAATTTTCAAGCCTCTGAAAAGAGTTTAATTATAGTTGGCAGCAAAAACCCTGTGAAAATTGAGTGTACAGAATCTGCATTTACAGAAGCATTTAATCAAGGATTTTTAGTAGATGGAGTCAATGTATCATCCCATGTTCCTGATCAGCCGATTGGAGATGAAGAGACTTTTATGGGCGCTTACAATCGCGCATTAAATGCCAAGTCCACATTTCCAGAAGCAGATTATTGGGTAGGAATTGAAGGCGGAGTGGATGAAGATCAGCGCGGAATGTTTGCTTTTGCCTGGGTATATATTGAAGATAAAAGTGGCAAAAGTGGCCAGGCAAAAACAGGTACATTTTATCTACCTGAGTCGATAGCCAAACTAGTGAAAGGAGGCATGGAACTTGGAAAAGCAGACGATTTAGTTTTTTCGACAGAAAATTCAAAACATGAAGGAGGATCTGTAGGTCTGCTGACTAAAGGTGTGATCGATCGTAAGTCCTATTATAACCAAGCCATTATACTTGCGTTAATACCGTTCTTAAATAAAATTCTATTTTGAGCACATACTTAAACAAAACTTTTTACAATAACGGCAGCATATTAAAGGATATTTTGCCTAATATTGGATAATTGAAATTTCCGCCATGATTTAATCCTAAACTCTGGCTATAATTCAAAAAAATCTATTAAAAATTTTCAGTAAAAGTTGCTTTAATCACCCAAATATTAGCGGCTATAGACCTCCTTTGGGAGGTCTATTTTTTTACGGTTTATTCTCATCCCATTCAACAACGAAAGATACAAAGTCCAGCAGGTTAAATCCTCTGTGAGCATGCCTTCCATTTGGGAAGTCTTAATTCATGAAGGTTTCTTTAGGTTGTTCAGAAAGCTTGCTAACGCTACACGCCAGTCTGGATCTGCATCCCATTCCGGCCCAATATACAGTTCATCCCGAACCAACAACTTGATGTAATATTTCACTACTATCTGTGAACTGGCCTCAGCATCTTCCACTGGCAAACCCATACTTCTCATCAAATCAGCTTCCCGACCTTCCACTTTTACAAGTAGAAACTGTACCCGGTCCTGAATAAGCTCCTGCTCGCTTTTAGCTTCCGTAAGCCATTCGATCTGATATGGATACGCCTGTTTCAAAACCTGCTCTATCCCTGCTTTTTGAGCCGCTTGTTCAGCCAGAATCTCGTCCTGCGTTTTCCCGTACATATCGTACCTAAAATAGCTCAAGAGCCCTGTTTCGGCTGAGGTGCCCTCAATTGGGATCCCCAATTTGAAAACATCCAAATTGAGTGGGTTTCTTGCCATGAATTTTTCACTTGAAGCTGTATTTTCTGTTCCTATATTAATAAATTCTGGAACATCCAGCACCAGAAGATTTTGGCTCTCCCGACTTTGGCCAACTGCAGCAAATTGCTCTTTCGCAGCTGTTAAATTTGCAGCTTGGATTCCATACAATGCTGTAGTTGGGATCATCCTGGCATCTCCGGTAAAAGGAGCCACATGAATACTTGATCCATTCTTTTGTCTGGTGACAAATAGTATATTCTTTATTAAGCGAGTCGAAAAAGCTTTGGCAAAAGCTGCTTGTACAGCTTCTGAAAGCGCCACTTGCTCCAATTCAAAATAAGCCACAGGGTCAGCGCCTGCCTCCACCAGTGCCTGATGAACACTATCCGCTACCACTTTCCAGCCCATAACAGGCCTGGCACTTGGATCATTGGATACAAATACCACCGATTTCCCATTAAAAAAAGAATCAGGTAAAGCTCCTTGAGCAAGAGACTTTAAATTAGTAGCGCAGAGAATTAAAACCAACAATAGATATTTCATGAATTCAGGCGACTGAATCGCTTAGCTTATTAATTTTACCAATATACGGTAACGCAAAATACTTTCCCAGATGCAACTCGCAATCAAAACTTTCTTAAGTTGTTTACTCATCCTCTTGATCACTCTTGCTAACGCTCAATCAATAGATGAAAATGCACTTCTTAAAAATTTGGAATACCTCTCTTCAGATGACTTACAAGGACGTAAATCAGGTACTGAAGGTAATCTGAAAGCAAGGGAATTTCTACTGGAAGAATTTCAGAAAATAGGTTTGGAAACACATTACCCTGACTTCCAACAGACCTTCACCTTCAAAAACAGAAGAGAGAAGAAGACGATCGAAGGAGTGAATATCGTTGGTTTTGTAGCAGGAAGTAGCTCTCGCAAGCTAATTGTCATCACAGCGCATTATGATCACGTAGGCATAGGAAATTCAAACGCCAACGGGGATTCAATCTATAACGGCGCAGATGATAATGCTTCAGGTACAGCAGCATTGCTGGAACTTGCTAAATACTTCAAAAAGCACCGGCCAGCCCATCCAATGATCTTTGCTGCGTTGGATGGTGAAGAAATGGGACTTCAGGGTGCAAAAGCTTTGGTGAAAGATTTTCCTTTTCCACTTGAAGATATAGTCCTGGATATTAATATGGATATGATTTCAAGAAACGAAAAAGGAGAACTGTATGCATCTGGCACTTACTACAACCCGGCTCTGAAGCCAATTCTGGAAGAAGCCGCCAAAGGATCACCAATAAAGCTGATGTTTGGCCATGATGAACCTAATACAGGAAGTGACAACTGGACTGAAGCTTCAGACCAAGGTCCATTCTTTAATGCAAATGTTCCTCATATCTACTTTGGGGTGGAAGATCATCCGGACTATCATCAGCCTACCGATTCATTTGAGAATATTGAGCCTAAGTTTTATATCAATTCTGTAAAGTTGATCCTAAACTGTACAATTGCTTTGGACAGGCAACTGCCGAAAGAATGAATCATTTCTTTCGCATTCCCTTACATCTTCTTTACTTTACACTTTGGGTTCACGCTTTTTAATGCGAAATTTTGGCTAAAACAGATATTATCACCCGCCTCCTGATCTGGAGGCTCAGGCATATGAGCAATCAGACCTTTATATTAATCCTGAGCGGGATTATAGGGGTATTTTCTGGTCTAGCTGCAGTGATATTGAAGAAAGGGGTTCATTCTATCCAACATTTTCTTACTGAAGATTTCTACACTGAGTATGCCAATTTCTTGTACATCCTCTACCCGTTGATAGGAATATCAGCTGCATATGTAGTCGGTAAATTTATTTTTAAAGATGTGGGTGGCCATGGGATACCTGATATTCTGTTTACCATATCTAAAAAGCAGAGCTTAATTCCAAAGGTAAAGATGTACAGCAGAGTCTTTACATCAGCATTGACGGTGGGTTTTGGGGGATCTGTGGGATTAGAGGCACCAATGCTCGTGACCGGATCAGCTATTGGATCCAACGTGGGCACACTTGTCCATTTAAATGCCAAGAAGCGCACCCTTTTAATAGGCTGTGGAGCTGCTGCGGCTATTTCTGCCATTTTCGGCGCTCCGATTGGGGCTGTAATTTTTGCTATAGAAGTAATCCTGATGGAAATAAGCACCGCGAGTTTCATCCCCTTGCTGATTGCCTCTGTCGCAGGTTCATTGACATCCATGCTCTTAATCGGAAGAGATTCTGTCTTTACCTTCAACTTGATAGGGACATTTGAGGCATCGCACATGCCTTATTATCTATTAATGGGCATTCTTTGCGGGTTAGTCTCCCTGTACTTCAGCAATGCTGTGCGAAAGACTGAGTCCCTAATGGAGCAACTAGACAGCCAATTGCTCCGGATATTATATGGAGGAGCGATACTAGGTATAATTGTATTCTTTCTTCCTCCTATCTACGGCGAAGGTTATGACACACTGAATATTCTTATCGAGGGAAATTCCGGACAATTATTGGAGAAAAGCCCATTCTTTTCGCTCATAGACTCCCCTTATTTGATCATCATATTTCTGATTTCTATCATTTTGGTGAAGCCAATCGCGGCGGCAGTTACCTTAGGTTCTGGTGGTAGCGGTGGTATTTTTGCGCCCTCATTATATGTCGGAGGCATATTGGGCTTTTTATTTGCCTACTCTAGCAATCTATTTAATTTCACAATTCCACTTCCACTTGCCCACTTCACGTTGGTGGCGATGTGTGGGGTCATGGCAGGTGCTCAGCATGCTCCTCTTTCTGCCATATTCTTGATTGCTGAAATCACTGGAGGTTACGAGCTATTTGTTCCGTTAATGTTTGTTTCGGCAATTTCTTATATCACCAAAACTGCCTATCAAAAGGACAGCGTATATAGCCTTCAGCTTAAAGAAAAAGGGCGTCAGCTGCCAGAGACAAAGGACCAAGAGCTTTTGGATCTTATCACCATCACCCACGTAATTGAAAGGGATTTATTACCTATCCATCCTAATGCCAAGCTAAAAGACTTGATCAGCTTAGTTAAAATCTCCAAACGGAACATTTTTCCTGTAGTAGATGAAAAACGGGAACTACGTGGAATCGTCACCTTAGATGATATCCGGGATATTATGTTTGATAAGGAAAAGCAGGAGAATATGTTAATTAGAGAGTTAATGCATAGCCCTCCAGAAATCCTATTGGTTACTGAAAATATGCAAACAGCAATGGAGAAATTTGAATTATCAGGAGCTTGGAACCTTCCTGTTATTGAAGAAGGAAAGTATTTAGGATTCGTTTCAAAGTCCAGAATTTTCAATGCTTATCGAAAACGGCTTATTCGCCAGAAACACGATTAATAAAAATTAAGAATATTATTTGGAAAAGAGATTATCCACTGATATCCACCACTAATTTCATCCATTTCTATTAGTTAGCTAGCATTATCCACAAATTCTCCTTTAAAAAAGGTCTCATAAGCTATTGTAAATCTGTGAATTAGTATATTTTTAAAATGGAATGTGGATAAATTATCGAAAATGTGGATAAAAAATACTTGCATTTTTTAAACTACAACTACAGCAGCTACATCAAGGTTTTTGCGCTGATGTGCGTAAGCTTTCTTCGTCTAAAAGCAACTATTCAAATTTGTTAATTTCCCGCTTGTGTTAAAATATTATTCTGCAAAAAATACTTTTTGGGATGTACTCAAAAAAAATCTGGATTAAAAGGGGAACGGCAACCTTAAAATTTTAATTATCTAGAAATAATCCAATATTAATGTGCAGAATCCTAATTCAAATTCCCATTTGAAGAGGGACGAGATTGTTCATTTGTCGAAGGATCCAAGACTGCCGACCGTTGATATATTGAGTGGGTTTAGCTGGAGACCATCGTCTTGGATTTGGAAGAACCGCCGCTATTAAAGCAGCTTGGCTTCTAGTGAGAGTTGCCGCTGGTTTGTTGAAAAAATCCTGGGATGCCGCTTCAATGCCATATACCCCGTCTCCCATCTCAATGACGTTCAGGTACACTTCCATGATGCGCTCTTTTGTCCAAAAGAATTCAACCAAAACAGTAAAATATGCTTCAAGTCCTTTTCGGATATAACTTCTAGATGGCCACAAAAAAACATTCTTTACGGTCTGCTGCGTGATTGTACTTGCCCCTTTTACCCGCTTCCCCTTTTTATTGTTTTCCCACGCTTTCTTCATCGCCTCTATATCAAATCCATTATGCGTTAGGAACTTTTGATCTTCGGCTGCATACACTGCTTGAGGTGCATTTTTAGAAATTTTATTGATTGAAACCCAGTCTTTGTGAAGCTTCATCGTCTTATCAGGATCCAATCCCTGCTCCACTAAACGTATTACCATCAATGGCGTAATGGGTACTGGTACAAAGCGATACACAATAGTAAGCCCTACAGAGATTATCAAAAACCACATTGCAGTTTTCCATATCAACCTCCAAATCCTTCTAAAAAACTTTTTCATAATCTATAAAATAATAGCAACCACCCAAATAGTCAGCTGTAAAAACTGTTTCTATTTTCAGGAAGCAAATCTAGATCATTTTCAATTTCTAAAATATCACCTGAAGAAAACAATCCTATTTCGAACTTAAACAAACTTACAATTCCTTACAAAAATGCTGAAAACGGTCTACACAAACCAAAAACGATATAATCATGGTGTAGTATTTAATAAAAATACCAAGTTAAACCCAACAAGTAGATTCAAGATCATGAGCTACAGGCAGAATTATACACAGCATTTCACCTAACCCTCCTGTCCAATAGTCTGGCCATAGAGCAACTTTGGACCATATTAAATGATCAGTGACAAAATCCCGTCAGTTGTATTTCGTCTCACAAATTATTAGCCTCAGTTCTAAAAGCAATTTTGTCCAGGGTACTTAAACCCCTTTTTTTTAAATACAATAAAATCCTTTTACCTTTGGGTCTTAATCCGCACGAGAACTATGTGAAATCAAATTTCTTTCAGTCTTTAAATACCGTCTTCCAGAAGTTTGGCCTGACGGTTTATTTAATTTTTATCGGAAGAAATCATGGTCATTTTACAAAATCTCTCATATTCACATCCAAATAAGGATTTACTGTTTGACGATATAAATTTAGCAGTAAATCCTCACCAAAAAGTTGCATTAATCGGCAATAACGGTGTTGGTAAATCTACTTTGCTTAAATTAATCAGCGGCCAAATTGAGCCTTTTTCAGGCAACCTCACGGTTGATTCGCAGGCTTATTATATTCCCCAGATTTTTGGTCAGTTCAATCAGCTTACTATTGCAGAAGCACTTGGAATTGCGGAAAAAATTAATGCCTTCTATGAAATACTGGATGGAAACGCCACTGACCAAAATATGCTTTTACTTAATGATGACTGGACTATTGAAGAGCGGTGCAAAGAAGCCTTACAATACTGGCAGCTGGAAGAATATGGGCTGACTCAAAAACTTGAAATGCTAAGTGGTGGCCAACGAACAAAAGTATTTCTAGCAGGTATCGCTGTGCATCAACCAGATCTCGTGCTCCTGGATGAGCCAAGTAACCACTTGGACAGTGCGTCCCGCGAACTCTTGAATAATTTCGTGAGCTCCACTACCAAAACCGTAATTGTAGTGAGCCATGATAGGAAATTACTCAATCTCGTGGATGCAGTGTGCGAACTTAGCAGAAAAGGCGTCACCCTTTATGGTGGTAATTATGATTTCTATGCAGAGCAAAAGCAGCTGGAACAACATGCCCTATTATTGGATGTAAAAAGCAAGGAAAAGGCACTGAGGAAAGCAAAGGAAAAAGAGCGGGAAACACTGGAACGGCAGCAAAAATTGGATTCCCGGGGCAAAAAGAAGCAGGAGAAATCAGGTATGGCCACCATCATGATGAACACGCTCCGGAATAACGCAGAAAAGAGTACTTCAAAAATTAAAAGTATACATAACGAAAAAATTGGTGGGATTTCCAAAGAGTTACATCAGCTCCGAAATGAGCTTCCGGATTTGGATAAAATAAAATTTGGCTTTGACAATGCTACCTTGCACAAAGGAAAAGTACTGGTAAACGCCATGGATATTAATTATTCCTACTCCGATAATACTCCGATTTGGAATTCAAATCTGACCTTTCAAATTACAAGTGGCGAAAGAATTTCTTTAAAAGGCTCCAATGGATCAGGTAAAACAACTTTAATTGAGCTCATTCTTGGTGAATTATTACCTACAGCAGGCAATATATTCATCGCTGATTCTAATGCCGTATTCATTGATCAGGATTATTCCCTGATCGCCAATCACCTTGATGTCTACAGTCAAGCCGAACGTTTCAATACTTCTGCTTTGAAAGAGCACGAAATCAAAATCAGGTTGAACCGATTTCTGTTTCCTAAAGAAGATTGGGACAAACCTTGTCAAGCGCTCAGTGGTGGCGAACGGATGCGATTGTTGCTCTGCTGCCTTACGATCAGCAGCCAGGCCCCGGATATGATTATTTTGGATGAACCCACCAATAACTTGGACATTCAAAATATAGAAATCTTAACCGCCGCAATCCTGGATTATGAAGGTACTTTAGTGGTAGTTTCTCACGATGATTACTTTTTGGAGCAAGTGAAAGTAGACCGCACCTTAAAGCTGAGTTAGATCAAGGGTTATCTGTACCCCCCCCTGTAGCTGAAAAGGCCCATTTTTTATATTAATTTTCATTTTGAAAAAATCTCACATTAACTTCCTCAATGGCAAAAATGACTGAAAAACAGAAAATGATGTCCGGTGAACTATATGATTCCCGTGATCCGGAACTTATCGAAATGTACCATAGAGCAAAAGCGCTATTGCTTTCCTATAATTCTTTAGATTCTAGGAAGCTAGCTGAACGGGAGCTGATATTAAGTGAGTTGTTGGGTAAAAAGGATAAAGGCGTCTGGATTGAAGCACCCTTTTTCTGTGATTATGGAGAAAATATAGAAATAGGTGAAAACACCTTCATCAATACGAATTGTGTATTTTTAGATGACAATTTGATCCAAATTGGTAAAAATGGTCTCATTGCACCTCACGTTCAGATCTACACTGCAAGTCATCCACTAAAAGCAGCAGATCGAATCTATCAGGATGGAGATGAGACTCGATATTATACTTCCTCTAAACCGGTAATCATCGGGGACAATGTATGGATCGGCGGAAATGCAGTGATTTTTCCTGGGGTAAGAATTGGTAATAACGTGACAATCGGTGCCGGGTCAATAGTCACGAAAGATATTCCGGACGATGTCCTTGCACACGGAAACCCTTGTAAAGTCATCAAGAACTTCTAAAAGGCATTAACTCCAATAATCCATCAGCGGTGCGGAAATAAGGATCGCAAAACATAATTTTAGATCTAAACAAACCAAATATGAAGAAGAGATACTTATTAAGCATGGGACTCATGCTGCTTCTTGGGGGCAACGTGCAAGCCCAAGACGAAGTAATTAACAAAATCATCCAGGAGGAAACAGAAAATTCCCAATTAAAGCAGATTGGCCATGAGTTGATGGATGTAATCGGACCTAGATTGGTAGGCTCTCCCCAAATGGAAAAAGCGCACGATTGGGCTGTAGAAAAATATGCGAGCTGGGGAATTGAGGCACGAAACGAACAATGGGGAGAATGGAGAGGCTGGGAAAGAGGAATTACCCACATCGATATGGTGGCGCCATGGACTAAGTCTCTGGCTGGCCAACAGCTTGCCTGGAGTCCAGCTTCACCTCAAGATGGAGCTCAGGGAGAAGTTATAGTCCTTCCCGATCTGTCGGATTCTGTTGCATTCACAAAATGGCTTCCTTCTGTCAAAGGAAAGTATGTAATGATTTCGGCACCCCAGGTGACAGGTAGACCTGATTACAATTGGGAAGAATGGGCAACTGAAGCTTCTTTTGCTAAAATGAAAGCGGACCGGGATGCGTCTAATACTACCTGGAATGAGAGACTACAAAAAACAGGAAAAGGAAGAAGGGAACTTCCGATTGCACTAGAAGAAGCTGGCGCATTGGGCGTGATTACTTCGTATTGGTCCCAGGGATTTGGTGCCAATAAGATCTTCTCTGCATATACCAAGAAAGTACCTACAGTTGATCTTTCTTTGGAAGATTATGGCTTGCTGTTCCGATTAGCTGAAAGTGGCCAAAAGCCAATGATAAACCTGAATGCCCAGTCCAAAGAAAATGGAATGGTACCTACTTTCAATACCATTGCCGAAATTAAAGGAACTGAAAAGCCCGATGAATATGTCATGCTTTCAGCTCACTTTGATTCGTGGGACGGCGGTACAGGAGCAACTGATAACGGCACTGGTACCATCATGATGATGGAAGTGATGAGGGTACTCAAAGAGGTCTACCCTAATCCTAAACGGACAATACTTGTGGGGCATTGGGGTTCAGAAGAGCAAGGACTTAATGGTTCCAGAGCCTTTGTAGAAGACCATCCCGAAATGATGCCTAAGATCCAGGCCCTTTTCAATCAGGACAACGGTACCGGAAGAATAGCTAATATCTCAGGACAGGGCTTTATCAATAGCTATGAGTATCTCGGTCGCTGGATGGCCAATGTACCTCAAGAAATCACCAAAGATATCCAAACAAGCTTCCCAGGTAATCCTGGTGGTGGCGGATCTGACTATGCATCATTTGTGGCAGCGGGTGTTCCGGCCTTCTCTTTGAGCTCATTGAGCTGGTCCTACTTCAACTATACGTGGCATACAAACTTGGATACTTATGACAAGATCATATTTGATGATGTGCAAAATAACGTGATCATGGCTGCCATCATGGTGTATATGGCAAGCGAGGAAGATGAAATGGTCTCCAGAGAAGTTCGTGTTCCAATCGGAAGAGATGGTCAACCTACTGAGTGGCCGGCGATGCGTCCTCCAACCAGAAAAGGCGGAGTGGATTAGTCGATCGTATCATTAAATAGTGAAAAACCACGGCAATCCGTGGTTTTTTTTTGAACCCATTCTCAAATTAAACGTTAAATTACATAATTAATTATGCCATATTACGTCAAAAATCATGAGAACTACTTTAGATCTACCTGCTGAACTATTGGAAGAAATAATGGAGCTCACTGGAGCTGCCACTAAAACCCAAGCGGTCAAAGAAGTATTGGAAGAGCAAATCAAACTTATTAAACGCAAACGACTTCTGACGATGAAAGGTACTATTGATTTAGACCTTGACCTTGATCAGTTGAGGGACCGAACATCATGAATTGAAGAAAAGCTTGTCCTATATACATTTGATAAGCATTTTAAGCTAATGAACTCCTTTTTGAACTTTGAGTTGATCCGTTACTAATCATCAACTTACTTTTTTTAAATATATAATACGAATTTTGACTCCATCTGAAAGTCTCTGTCAAGCACATAGGTTGTAGAAGTCCGCTGGGCAGGTGGGACAGTTACTTAAAACAATGATGGATCAGGTTCCCGCTCATTCAATTTTACTACTCAACTTAAACCAACATATTAGCTCAATTTCAAAAGCTTTCGTAATTTGATAATTAATTCCGTTTGCTATGAACAGACATTTAACCTTTTTCTTACTGATTTTTGCACTTGTTCAGCATACCGCTTTTTCACAACAACGGATTCTTAAAGACGCTATAGAAAGAACCGATAAGCAGGGTTTTTCCGGAGTCGTATTAGTGGCCGAAAAAGGGAAAATATTGTTTGAAGAGGCGATGGGAATGCGTACATACGAGAACCGTATTCTGCTTCATGAAGACGACGTATTCGAACTGGCATCCCTTTCTAAGCAATTCACCGCAATGATGATCATGATGTGCAAGGAGAAAGGGCTGCTGGAATTTGACGATCAGCTTTCCAAGTATATCGAAATACCCTACCCAGGCATTACCATTCGCCATCTTCTTACTCATACCAGTGGTTTGCCGGATTATCAGGCAATCATGGATGAGCACTGGGACAAGAATAAAGTAGCGGGAAATTCGGATATTCTGGATTATTTGAGAAAGTACGCTCCTCCAAAGTATTTCGAGCCGGGAGAAAAGTATGATTACAGTAATACAGGGTATGTCCTGCTGGCAAGTGTAGTAGAAAAAGTGACCCAAAAAGATTTTGTAGCCCTTTCACATGAATGGATCTTCTCGCCTCTGAACATGAAGCATACCGCTATCAGATCTCTACAAGAGAAAGCAGAAGTTTCCACTTTTGCGGCCGGGCACCTAAAAGATGGGCATGGAAAATATGTAAACGCCAACAAATTCCATGAGTCAGACTATACCGTATGGCTAGGTGCACGAAAGGGTCCCGGAAGAGTGTCCAGTACAGCGAAAGATTTATTGAAGTGGGATCAGGCTCTTTACACGGATAGGCTTGTCTCCAAAGAGATATTGGAAGAAGCATTTTCGCCTTTCAAATTAAATGATGGGTACTTCAGTTACTATGGTTTTGGATGGGAAATCAAACCTCAAAGTCCTTTTGGTAAGATGGTAATGCACACCGGTGATAATCCAGGTTACCAAACTATTATTGTCCGGTTTGTTGAGGAAAACAAAACCATTATAATCTTGAACAATAACTCGCATCCGGATATGATGCGACTTGTAGAGGCAGCTACCCTGTCACTGGGAAAATGGTAATCATTTGGCAACTGGTATTCTTGACGAAAGGATTACTTGTCTCCGCAATGGATTCCGCAATTAACTTTATGTTTTGAAGCATTTATCACGCAATTATCGCTAAAATTTTTGGCTTTCACCTGTGAAACTGCTATTTAGCGAGGATGAAAAAACCAGTCTTCCTTTTCCTACTATCTATATTTTTTATTTTTGGTTGCGGAAAAAATAGTGAGTATGGCTCCAATATCAGTAAAGATGGAGAACAGATCCAACAAGGGAAAGCGCTTTTTGAAAATAATTGTAGCACTTGTCACAGCTTTCAACAAAATGGAATTGGTCCCACTCTCAGCGGGGTGACGCACCATGTAGAAACCGAATGGATTAGAAACTTTATCAAAGATCCTGCTAAAATTATTGCATCGGGTGATTCCAGAGCACTTAGTCTGGTAGAAAATTACAAGACACATATGCCCTCTTTTTCGGGTTTTTCTGAAGAAGAGCTGGATGCAATATTAAGTTACCTCCACACTTATGAAGAACTTCCGGACACCATTTCCCTGGTAGGGTTGGATGATCCTATCCCAGATAGTATTCCTGATTCAGGCATACGGCTGGAGCTGGAATATTTTGCACAGCTTCCTGCCTCAGACGAGAAAGCCCCATTAGCTAAATTGACAAAAATGGAAGCGGAGTCTAGTTCCGGTAGATTATTTATCAATGATCAGCGGGTAGGGTTATATGAGTTGATTAATGAAAAGCCACAGCTTTATTTACCCATTGCTGATCTAAGGCCTGCGCTAGTGAGCAAGCCAGGATGGGCTACAGGTTTGGCCAGCTTTACTTTTCATCCAGAATTTACTAAGAATGGGTTATTCTACACCGCACATACAGATTCAGGAGGTACACAGAAGGCTGATTACAGTTATCCGGACAGCATCAGGCATTTTATGCAATGGGTGCTTACAGAATGGAAAGCTGAAGACCCGAACATTACAAAGTTCAAAGGAGCAAGCCGCGAGTTACTACGAGTGGATATTCCGTCGCAGGCCCACGGCATGCAAGAAATCACATTCAACCCTCTCGCCAAGAAAGGCGACGAAGATTATGGATTACTGTATGTAGGTTTTGGGGATGGAGGATTAACCGAGCAGGGATTCGCCAAATTCTCCGACAGCAGAGGCGGGAATATTTACAGTAGTATTCTGAGAATTGATCCAATGAGTAATAATAGTTCCAATGGAGCTTATGGTATTCCCCCTTCAAATCCATTTGCAGATAAAGATGGAAAAGCTGGCGAAGTCTATGCTTATGGCTTCCGAAATCCTAACCGAATATTCTGGGATTCTGAAGGAAACATGTTTGCTACTGATATAGGCCAGCATTCTGTAGAAGAACTTAATAGAATAGAACCAGGAAAATTCTATGGATGGCCAATTAGAGAAGGTCGATTTGTAATTAACCCTTACGGAAAATTCAATGAAGTTTTTGCTCTAAATGATGACGATGAGAATTTTGGCGTCACTTATCCCGAGGTCCAATTAGACCATGATGAGATTGCTGCAATTTTTGCTGGATATGAAATGCCTTATGGAGCCCTGAAAGGCAAGTTCATCTTTGGTGATATTCCCTCAGGAAGACTTCTATTTACAGATCTTAAGGATTTGGGAAATATGAAAGTCCAAAGCTGGGGTGTTACTTTTGAAGGCAAAGAAATGACACTTCAAGAGCTCGTGGGAAACAATAGAGTTGATCTCAAGTTTGGTCAAGATGCAGCCAACAACATCTATATCATGAGCAAAACCGAAGGGAAAATCTATAGGGTCAGCAGGGAGTAGGAAGTCTGAAGGTTGAAATCTGAAAGTGGGAGCAGGAAGTTAGAGGTGGGATGTGGGGTGTGGGGTGTTGGTGACAATGAGGTTCAGTTTGCAGGTCGAACTACAAAGTGACATTTAAAGGTGTTGCCCTGAAATGGGTTTTTGGCTTGTCCCATCGGGACAATCGGTAGGTAGTTATTATAAGGAGATATCGGAGGACGTTCCATCGGAACGTTTGAATGTATTCTTCTTGGCCCTCGTCATGTAATGTCCCGGTCTGTGATGACACAGACCAGGGTGGAGTATTTAGTTTCACATTCGCCAAGATGTTCGATGGGCAGACCAGCGATAATTTAGGGGCAGAGCCCTGACCTCTTAGTAGAAAATAAGAGTTCGACTGGAAAAGAAAAGGGGCGTAACCCCGAAATCTGGAATTGGGAATTGAAATATTACTCTTGCATGGTTCGGTTTCTTTTTCCTATCAAGCCAATATGGAAAGGAAACCCAACTTTACACACTTCTTACTTTCTAACTATTCTTAATTAGTTTCCTGAAATATTCATTGTCCCTACATAATAGTTTTCATCCACAGTGATTTCGGCATTTTTTTGCGGTAGGTCTATAGGCTGCCATTGCTGAGTTGGTTTAAGATTCATTTCTTTTCCATCCACAACGATTTTTATAGGCATATTAAATCCATCCACCACATTCTCCCAACGATATAGGAGCTTTCCATCGATTTTAGTATAGCTAAAAATCGGTATTCTAATATCCCGAAGATACTGATCAAACACTGGCGTCAAGTTGATCCCGATCTTTTGGCTCATATAATTCTCAATCTGTTTAGTAGAAACAGTTTGATGATAAAACTCAGCATTCAAACCGCGCAAAATAGATCTCCATTTCTCATCGTCATTCACTAGCTGGCGAAGTGTATGAAGCATATTGGCTCCTTTGTAATACATGTCCCCAGATCCTTCTGAGTTCACATTGTAGGTACCAATGATCGGAATATCATTACTGATTGCCATTCTAGTGCCCAGGACATATTCTTTACTGGCTTCTTTACCATAAAAGTAATCCAAGAATAAATTCTCAGAATAAGCGGTAAAACTCTCGTGAATCCACATGTCAGCCACATCCTGATAGGTAATATTATTGGCAAACCACTCATGACCTGATTCATGGATAATAATGAAATCAAACTTTAGTCCCCAGCCTGTTCCACTCAAGTCCCGACCGAGATACCCATTTTTGTACTCATTTCCATAAGTAACTGAACTCTGATGCTCCATGCCCAGGTAAGGCACCTCGACCAATTTATAACTGTCTTCATAGAAAGGATATGGCCCAAACCAATGTTCAAATGCCTCCATCATCCTTGGGGCATCCTCAAATTGCTTCTTAGCCTTCTCTAGATTTTCGCGAAGTACATAGTAATCCATGTCCAGTTCGCCTTTCTCACCAGCGTATTTCTCACCAAAATGAACATAATCACCTACATTGATATTGATTCCGTAATTATTGATCGGGTTCTTCACTTCCCAATGATATGTTTTGGTCTTTGTGGCTTTGTCATGGTCTGTTCCTATTAATCGTCCGTTGGAAATATCCATTAGATTCTCTGGAACTGTGACACTCATCAACACCCCCTGATCTGGCTCATCATACCCATGATCTTTATTTGGCCACCAAATACTTGCCCCGATCCCTTGGTTTGCATTAGAAATAAAAGGCAATCCATTGCTGTCCGTCTTCCAGGTCAGTCCACCATCCCACGGCGGACGGATTGCTTCCACTGGTGTTCCTGAAAAAGTCAATATTACTTCCTTTTCATCACCTACATTTTGATCATCTTTCAGGGTAATGAAATGTGCATTCCCGTCATGCTCAATTAGTAATTCTACTCCATCTTGCTCAGCTTTGGTCAGCTGCATAGGTGCCTGCAAATCAATTTGCATCCGTTTGGGAGCTTCCAGTACCTTGTAGCGAACGGTATTTTTCCCAGAAAGTGACTTCGTTTCAGGATCTACCTTCACTTCCAGATGATAATACTGTAAGTCCCACCAAGAACGCTCTGGAGTGATGGTGCCGCGAAGTGTATCCTGTCTGGTAAATTCTTCCCCGTGAGGAAACATCTGGGCCGATGCTGTAAAACTGATAAAAAGGCAAATGCTGATTAAAATAAATCTCATACGAAAGTCAGTAATTGGGATTTGAAATTACAAGATACTGGGAAAGGATTTATTGAAAAGCTATAAATTTCCACCAAAGGCCTTAATTTTCGTGAAAAGATTGTTGAGTCCAATAGTTAAACCCATGATCAATTATAACAACCGCGCATTCAGAGCAGTGCAAACTTCTACCAATGGGGAGACTTCAGAAGATACCATATTCCATTACCATCAAGAAGGTAATATCCTGACCGCCACTTATTCAGGCGGAAAGATCCTCAAAGGTCAATTAATTGGTTTAGTGGATGAAGCAGGGAACATTAACATGCGCTATCATCAGGTAAATTCAGCCGGGGAAATGATGACGGGGATTTGTCGGTCCCGGCCTGAACTCATGGAAAACGGGAAAATCCGGCTGCACGAAATTTGGGAATGGACTTCCGGTGATCGCTCGGTAGGTGAGTCAATTATAGAAGAAATTTAATGACTGAAATTGTTACATTACAGTGACTTAACTATAAATACGATGAATAAAGAGCAATTTCAAACGGAGCTTATTGAAAGGATTAGTCAAATAGATGACGAAGAAATCCTAAAAGATTTGCTTGCATTTATTCAAATTTTAGAAAATGACCGCTCACTTAACGAATTAAGTGAGCCAAAACAATCCTATAGGCGAAAAACTGATTTTTCTGATCTTCATCAGGAATTGAAAATGCGATCATTGGCTGTGAGTTCAGGAGAATTTATTACCCAAGAAGATTTAGAAAATGAATCTGAAAACTGGTAATAACGTAGTTTGGTCATTTGTTACCCTGAATGAGCTGAGACAAATTTTCTTTTACATAAAGAGCAATTCTCCTACGCAAGCAAATAAAGTACGCCTGAGAATTCTAAAAGAGGCTGAAAACGTATTCAGTTTCCCTGAAAAATTTGAAAGAGAAAGATTCTTAATAGGTATGGGAAAAGAATTTCGATCCCGTACTGTATGGAATTATAAAATTATATATGAGCTTCGATCAGATATGTCAGTGATACTCAAAGTATTTCATACAAGTCAGTCTGTTGAAAACTTAAGAAAAGGTTTCTAGTAGATCCAACATAAAATCCTACCGTAGAGGATATTAAAAAAAAGACGATCAATAAAGAACAATTTCAAACGGAGCTTATTGAAAGGATTAGCCAAATTGAGGATGAAGAAATCCTAGAAGATTTGAATCATTGATGTCTTCGACACGAGACAGAATCCTACAAAAATGAAGTCTTAAAGGAAAATTACCCAGCGAAAATATTTATCCGCTGGGCATATTCCATTAGCTCACTGGCTCAGAAACTGCTTCCCGCAGATCTTTGGCAGCTGCCACCATTTCTACCAATGCTTTTCTGGTCTCCTCCCAATGACGGGTTTTTAAGCCGCAATCAGGATTCACCCAAAGATTTCTGGATGGAATAACCGCCTTGGCCTTTTCCATTAGCGCCACCATTTCGGCTTTGGAAGGCACCCGTGGAGAGTGGATATCATAGACGCCAGGTCCAATTTCATTTGGATAGTTAAACTCAGCAAAAGCATCCAACAACTCCATTTGTGATCTTGAGCATTCTATGGTGATCACATCCGCATCCATGTCAGCGATGTTTTGGATGATGTCATTGAATTCCGAATAGCACATGTGAGTATGAATTTGCGTCTCGTCTTTCACTCCACTGGCCGAAATACGAAATGCAGTAACCGCCCATTCCAAATACGCCTGCCAGTCCGATTTGCGGAGCGGAAGTCCTTCCCTAATTGCAGGTTCATCGATCTGAATCACCCCAATTCCAGATTTTTCCAAATCCACTACCTCATCACGAATCGCCAATGCAATTTGCGTACATGTCTCGGATCTCGGCTGGTCATTTCTGACAAAGCTCCATTGCAATATTGTCACCGGGCCAGTAAGCATGCCCTTCACAGGTTTATCTGTGAGTGACTGCGCATATGCCGACCACTGTACCGTCATCGGTTTTGGCCGATAAACGTCTCCATAAATAATCGGTGGCTTCACACATCTGCTACCATAACTCTGCACCCATCCAAATTTGGTAAATGCAAAACCTGCAAGTTGCTCTCCGAAATATTCCACCATATCATTGCGCTCAAATTCCCCATGCACGAGCACGTCCATGCCGATTTTTTCCTGCCAGAGGATGGATTCTCTTGTCTCCTCTTCCAACAATTTTTCATACGCTACCTTGGTCAAATCTCCTTTCTTGAAGCGGGCTCTCCAAGACCTAACTTCCATGGTTTGTGGAAATGAGCCTATTGTAGTGGTTGGAAAAAGTGGAAGATTTAGTGAAGATTTTTGCTTTTCCTGACGGATTGAAAAGGTGCTTTTCCGCTGATCATCGGCCTCGTTAATTCCCTTCACTCTATTTTTGACTACCTCATTATGGATGAGCGTTGAGGTCTTTCTACTTTCGATGGCCTGCTGATTTTGGGAAAAAGCAGTTAGAACATCTGCTGACTGATCATTTTGCAAAAGCTTCTTTAGTAGTACTACTTCGTCAATTTTTTGCTTTGCAAAAGCCAACCACTGCTTTAATTCTTCTGGAAGAGATTCCGAATTCACTTCCAAATCCAGATCACATGGTGAATGAATCAAAGCGCAAGATGGCGCGATCCAGATTCGCTCAGCTCCAATTTTTTTTACAGCTTTATGCAGAACCGTAAGTGACTTTTGGAAGTCATTTTTCCAGATATTTCTACCATCTACAACTCCTAATGAAAGATTCATATTGGACTTCAATTTCCCAGAATCCAGAATATCATCCAGCTGAGACGGACATCTCACCAAATCCAAATGAAGGGTGTGGACAGGCAAGGAAAGCGCTGTTGCCAGATTATCTCCAAAACAATCGAAGTAATTAGCAAGGATGATCTTAAGTGATGGAAATGCTTTTTTAATTTCGCTATATACATATGAAAATGCCTTTTGCTCTTTTTCAGCGAGATCCACCGCCAGAAATGGCTCATCAAACTGCACATATTCCACATGAAGCGCGTCTAACTTTTTAAGAATTTCCAGATAGACTGGCAATAACTTTTTAATCAGATCAATCCGCTCAAATCCTGCTTCTTTTTCTTTACCCAAAAGCAAATAGGAAACCGGTCCAATCAAAACTGGTTTGGTCAGAATGCCCAACTGTTTTGCTTCGGCAAACTCTTGAATTACTTTGGTAGAAAACAGCTTGAACTCTTGGTTCTTTTTGAATTCGGGGACGATGTAATGGTAATTTGTATCAAACCACTTCGTCATTTCCATCGCGGTGATATCCAGCCCATTTTGCTGATAGCCACGGGCCATTGCGAAATAAAGGTCAATTTCATTCCCTTTTTTTTGTAGAATTACCTCATGATAACGGGCTGGAATCGCCCCAACGGTCAGGGACATATCCAAAACTTGATCATAAAAGGAGAAATCATTGGAGGGAATTAGATCGATTCCAGCATCCTTCTGAATTAGCCAATTGGCTTTACGGATGTTTTCCCCTGCAGTAAGCAGATCGAAAAATTCAATTTTGCCTGCCCAATACTGCTCACAGGCTTTTTTAAGTTCTCGGCGGCTACCTATTCGCGGATAGCCAAGATTATGCGTTTGCATCTCTTTTAACTTTAATGATGAATAATTAGTTAAAAGCTCTTTGGCAAAATTTCACTATGCGGGGCGAAAGTGGCAAATTGAAAAGTAAAATACGCACACAGCAAGTCTTGTCTGAGCCGCAGGACACAGATGAAAGAACTTTAAGAAAACGTATCAAACTTGACTAAAAGGCCCCATTTCGCGGAAGCATCGTCAAAACGGAATAGGCAGGTCTCCTGACTTGTAACGACTTTCATCGTCCTTCCCGCCGCCATGGTGATGGAAACAGTGGACATCCGAGGATGATCATCTTTGGTGTGTTACTTACAGTTGCGCGACAGTTCGTGATTTTCACACGATTCCCTATTAATCTACAGCTAAGTAAAACCTCTTCCGGTTGATTAAGAAATAAAGTTAAGAACTAATTCAGCCGTGAAAGTAAGGAATTTTATTGAATGAAATATTTTTAACTATTCTAAGAAGAGTCCAGGACTACACCCTTTATCACTAGATTTTTCTGATCCTGCCTCTGCCGGCAGTCTGATTATCGTTGGTGCCAACTGATTAATTTGTCAAGCTACTTGATACCATTTACTTTATACTTCAAAAATTACATCCTTATCCTCCATTCCTTTGGATAATAGTTGTTCACCCGGTTCCCAAGGTTTTTGATCCAACCCAGCGGAAGATTTTGGTAAGTTATCAGCACCCATCCGATAGGAAGACCTGATAGTTCTAAATCGCTTTTTCGTAAGAACTCAATTGCTTCAGTTTCTATAAGTTCATGCGAAGGAAAACCATTTTTTGGCAAGGTGGACAATGCCCATTCGTGATTCGGAATCCAATCCTTTCTCTGCTTTTTACCTAGCTCCACCCCAAAATATTTCAAACTTAAATGTTGGGAAACTTTCTGAAAATGAAGGTTCCAGGCCGTAGAAATCCTGAAATAGGAATCATTCAACGTGTAGTATTTCCCTGTTCCATCAAATCCTAATTCTACATCTAGCTCTGCCGATTCCCTATCCCACACTTCCTTCAAATAAGGATGTTTGAAATCTTTAACCTTCTTGGGCTCTTGAATGTAAGCTTCTGCTGATCTCTTCAGCACGGTGATAAAGAAACCTTCTCCCTCCACCAAATGAGGGAAAAAACGATAGCCGTAAAATGTTTTACCCTCAGCTTCAACCGAAGTTTCTCTGATATTCCAGTCAGCATCGAGTGGAACCCGCACAGGCTCATACGAAAACTCCGAAGTCAGGAACTGGATCATATTTTCATTTTCCTGTTTATTAAACGTGCAAGTGCTATAGATGAGATATCCATCCGCCTTCACCAAGGCTCCAGCTTGGTCCATGATACGCTTTTGGCGCGCAGAACAAAGTTGTACATTATCAATCGACCATTCTTCACGTGCCGCAGGGTCTTTGCGGAACATTCCTTCCCCTGAGCAAGGTGCATCCACCAGGACCAGATCGAAAAATCCTTCCAAGGGTTCAAAATGTTCTGGATCGTTGTTAGTAACAATGGCATTTCCCATACCCCATTTGATGATATTTTCTTTTAAAATTTGCGCCCTGGGTTGAATGACGTCATTTGCAATCAACATTCCATCCTTACCTAGATAAGAAGAAAGCAACGTGGATTTTCCACCGGGAGCTGCAGCCAAATCCAAAAAAAATCCTTTCGGAATAGCTATTGACTGTAGAATATGTGCTATGAACATAGACGATGCTTCTTGCACATAATAGGCCCCTGCATGCAGTGCTGGATCAAGAGTGAAGGAAGGCCGCTCTTCTAGAAAAAAACCATTTGAAGACCAGGGAATGGGTGATTTTGCCCAAGAAATTGAAAAGTTTTTGGCAGAATTTAATCTGATGGATGTTCGGGAGGAATTATTTATTGCTGCTTTAAATTGCTCAAATTCGGCTTGACCGAGTAATTCGAGCATTTGATACTCGAAGTCAGTAGGAAGATTAGTGTCTGGCATGGGACAAAGATAAGGCATCACTTTTCAGTCTCAGTGATCAGTTTTCAGAATCAGGATGTTTTAATGAAATGATTAATCGGTAGATTGTCTAAAATTAAAGAACATATGGAAATTGCCTCAAAGATTATCATCGCCCTTATCGCTGTTCTGCACCTCTATTTTCTTTACTTCGAAATGTTTGCCTGGGAAACTATCGGCAGAAAGACCTTCAAACAATTACCTGCGGAGTTATTCCCTAAGACCAAGGGGTTGGCTGCCAACCAGGGACTTTATAACGGCTTTTTAGTAGCTGGACTAGTTTGGTCTCTGTTGATTGATGATCAAATCTGGTCCTTTTATGTGGCTGTTTTTTTTCTCAGCTGTGTGTTGGTGGCAGGAATTTTTGGTGCATTAACGGCTAGCAAAAAAATCTTTTGGGTACAGGGGCTGCCAGCGCTTATCGCATTAATACTGATTCATCTGAAGTAGGTTACCGCCGAGGCGCAGAGAATTAGAATATTATATGATCTGAATTCCTTTTTCTTTCACTTCTAGAAGAAGAGGAGAATTAGCTGAATTTTCATATTTTTCAGTCCCTATCAAAAATGGCTCAATCCTAGAATTCACTTTACTGGTAAGACGCCAAGCTTTCCCGGCAAGGGCATCGTCCATTTCATCAAAGTCATCAGAAACAAGAAGGATATCGATATCACTTTCCTCAGTAGCAGACTCATTCAGAAAACTGCCATATAAAAAAGCACTTTGAACTGAAATCCCTTCTGCTATAAGGACTTGAACATATTTTTTTAAAAGTTCTATAACTTCTCCCTGAGCCATATTAATTGATTTTTAGTCTCTTTTAGGTAGCCTTTAACAATACTATCCTCTGGTATATATGGTTGATATCCTGGATATCTTCCTTCAAGTACTGATTTTTAATTTGAGCAATCTGATCCAACGCCTGAGAATCTTTCAATTTCGAAAGCCACGCAATTAAATCCAACTTAGTTTCAGCTAAACTCATAACCTTAACTTTTTTATAAATTCCTAATTATTAATATACTAAGATTAACTCTAAACCGCCAGTATTGAAAAACTCTAATCAATGTGGCAAGCTTAAATGATTACCTCAAAGACGCAAAGCATTAAAAAACGCTGCGACTCTGCGGTATTTCAATCCTACAAATCGTCCTCCCCGAAATCCTCCTCATCTCCCGGCCCCATATCAAACATGGAGCTAAATAGGTCCTTAAACTGTAATCCTGTATCCAGGACTTTCTTGCTAAGTTGGGAGAATTCAGCCAAACCATGAAGCGCAAATTCCATAAAGAATTCCTTCTCCTTTTCAGCCATACTCTTAACCAATTGTGTAACCACTTCTTCCAGACCAGGCACGGAATGAAGCACTGTTTTATACTCCTTATCCCCTTGGGAAGCTAAAATATCCAGTTCATTACCCTCTCCAAACCAAGCTAATGGCAACACATATGGATTTCCTTCTTTTGATTTTTTCTTCTGCTCAGGAGATGGAAAATAATTTACAAATTGGGAGCGAATAGCTTTTCCAATTAAATTGTATGCAACCAAACCGGCCCCCTCTTGCTCACCTTCATACACTAATTCAACTTTTCCAGTAATAGCCGGAATCACCCCGATCAAATCTGCAATCCGCACCACTGTATTGCTTTCACCATTTCTATACATTCTCCGTTCGGCGGCTGAAATCAGATTCTCATAAGCTGAAATCGTTAATCTAGCTGAAACCCCGCTTTTCTCGTCCACATATTCCGAGCTCCGGGCTTCGATTGCAATCTGCTCAATCAAATCCTTCATCAGCTCAGGTACATAAATATTATCCACAGGTTTGCCCTTTAGATTAGCTTCCTGTTCGGTAATTCTTCTTCCAATCTCGATGGACTTAGGATAATGGGTGATGATCTGACTTTCAATTCGATCTTTGAGTGGAGTGACAATGCTTCCACGATTGGTATAATCCTCTGGATTTGCAGTGAACACAAACTGAATATCAAGCGGAAGCCTTAATTTGAACCCACGGATCTGAATATCGCCTTCCTGCAAAATATTAAACAGCGCCACCTGAATTCTAGCTTGCAAATCAGGCAATTCATTGATCACGAAAATAGATCGATGCGACCTTGGAACCAAACCGTAGTGAATCACACGCTCATCATTATAGCTCAGCTTCATTGTGGCAGCCTTAATTGGATCCACATCTCCAATCAAATCGGCAACAGAGACATCTGGAGTTGCTAATTTCTCAGTGTAGCGGTCATCCCGGTGCCACCAAGAAACAGGAGTACTATCCCCCTTCTCCTCGATCATTTCTTTAGCAAATGAAGTCAAAGGCTGTAAAGGATCGTCATTCAGTTCAGAACCAAAGACCACTGGCACATACTCATCCAGAAGTTGGGTCATCATTCGTGCTATTCTTGTCTTTGCCTGACCCCGGAGCCCCAGCAAATTAATGTTGTGCCTGGACAGAATCGCCCGCTCAATGTCAGGAATTACCGTGTCCTCGTATCCCCAAATACCTTCAAAGACATTTGCCTTCTGCTTAATCTTTAGGATCAAGTTAGCGCGAAGTTCTTCTTTAATGGATTTGGGTTGATAGCCAGCAGCTTTAAGTTGGCCGAGAGTTTTTAGTTGAGTGCGTTCTTTTGGTGTCAGTTTTTGGTAGTCCATATTGCTTAAAAGCGTTTCGTTCTATTTCGTCTATAATCTTCAAAAATCAGGTCGCCAAGCCCCTTCAGACTGCTGTAATAGGCATTTCCATTATTTACTTTGGTGAATTCCTTTACAAATTCCTTCAGGTAAGGGTCCGAAGCGATCATAAAAGTAGTTACTGGAATTTTAAGTTTTCTGCACTGGGCTGCTAGTTTTAGCGTCTCGCTCAGGATTTTGCTATCAATCCCAAAAGCGTTCTTATAATACTTTATGCCAACTTTCAGACAGGTCGGCTTACCATCGGTAATCATAAAGATCTGTTTATTTGGGTTTTTTCTCCTTCGCAGTAAATCCATAGCCAACTCCAGCCCGGCAACAGTATTGGTATGATAAGGGCCTACTTGCAAATAGGGCAAATCTTTAATCTCTATTTGCCAGGCATCATTTCCAAAGACAATGATATCCAGTGTATCTTTTGGATAGCGGGTTTTGATGAGTTCCGCCAAAGCCATCGCTACCTTCTTGGCAGGGGTGATCCGATCTTCACCATACAAAATCATGGAATGGGAAATATCGATCATTAAAACAGTGGAAGTTTGGGACCTGAATTCATTTTCAACCACCTCCAAATCGTCCTCGGTAAGCAAATAATCTCCAGAAAACCCATGATTTGCCTGTGCATTTCGGAGTGAATCTGTCAAAGCAATCTGATCCAGATTATCCCCAAATTCATAGGCTCTCCGATCTGTGCCCCGCTCCTCTCCTTGACCAGAGTGGGTGGTTTTATGCTGTCCTGACTTTCCCCGTTTGAGTTTTCCAAAAATCTCCTCCAAAGCTGATTTCCGGATGGTTTGCTCAGATTTTCCAGTGATCTTAAACTCTCCCTTTTGATTTTCCTCAGTCAGGTAACCTTTGGTTTTGAGGTCTTCTATGAAATCTCCAATTCCATAATTTGGGTTGGTCATTCCATAGCGATTGTCCAGGTTGGTAAGCCAACTTAATGCTTCCGCTACATCGCCTCCAGTCATGGTAACCAATTGCAAAAATATATTTAAAAGATTCTCAAACGTATTCTTCTCAGGGTCCTGAGTGGGTACAAATTGAGTAAATCGGAATCCTTTCATTTAGTAAGAAATTAGAGGTTAGAATCAAGATTCAAGACTTTTATTCCTGAATTGAATGGTATTGTAAAATCAAAAAAGCTTCAGTCCAAGTAATTTAAGCTCTTTTACTTCCAACCTAGGGTATAACAACGAGATGTGTATAGGAGTTTAAAAATGGAGCAAAAACCTGAAAAAGATAAAGCCTTACATTAAATTCTCAGCTTTTTAAAGTTACAGAATATTGTCTGGAACTCGCTCTAGGAACAATAATCCTTACTTTTCAAAAAAAAGCTATCTGGATTCAAAAAATTCCTTCGGTGATAATATTTGAATTTTTCCATCCGCAGACTTAAAGTCTTTTTTATTTCTCGTAAGTAAAAAATCCATTTTGTTCTTTAAGGCGATAGAATATTGGAGCCCGTCTTCTTTATCTAAGAAATTAGAATCCATAGAACCAAAGAATGCCTCTTTCCCACCAGAGATGACTCCACACATTAGTACAAAATTTACTAATTTCACTTTCGCTTCAGGTAGTTTATATTTTTCCGCTAAATAAATCAACGTTCCTAATGATACTTCGGAAACAAAAAGTTGAGCTTCGCCTCTTTCTACTAGTTCTAATAGAGGAAAAGAGTTATAAATGAAAGGCTCTCGATTTGCAATCAAGTCAAAAGCTACATTTGTATCTAAGAAGATCTTAAACATATTTCTTGATCCTATGCGCTCTGACCAATTCTTTATCTGATTTTTCCAACTCCTTAATTGGAGCCTGATTCTTCAACCATTCCAGTAAACGACTAGCTGCAAGTTGAGATTCAGTTTTTTCAATCTCTGGATTTTCTTTGGCAAAGACTTCTTCAAACATCTTTGAAAGAGAAACCCCTCTGTTAGCCGCTTGCTGTTTGGCTTTTTCTACAATTTCCTTTTCTACCGTTAAGGTGAGTTTAGTTTTCATATGTCACACGTGTTCCAATTAAATATACGTGTAAAGAATAGATAAAAGTTCAAATTTTTCCAGTTTTATTGCCAGTACGTATTCAGTGTAAGGGTAATCTATGATTTCAGGGATTTGACAGGATTCATTGTAGCAGTAGTATATGTTTGGTAGCTCACAGCCAAGAAAACAACTACGAATATAAGGACTGACAACACATCAAGCCCAAGTTTAGAAAATTAATCTCTCGTATCTTTGTCCTATGAACTCCGCCGAGAAAAATGCCTCCATCATTAAATCCACTGCCAAGCAGCTGGGATTTGATTTCTGCGGGATCGCTAAAGCTGAGTTTTTGGAGGAGGAAGCACCCCGACTGGAAGAATGGCTCAATCGGAATTACCACGGTCAAATGGGTTATCTCGCCAACCACTTTGACAAGCGATTGGATCCAACCAAACTCGTGGAAGGAGCGAAAACGGTAGTCTCACTCATCTATAACTACTATCCAAAAGAAGCACTGCCTTCGGAAAACTCCACTATTAAAATTGCCAAATATGCCTATGGCGAGGATTATCATTTTGTAATTCGGGATAAACTCAATGAATTTCTGGAAATTCTCAGAGAAGAAATCGGCGAATTTGACGGTCGTGGATTCGTGGACTCTGCCCCGGTGATGGAGCGCCAATGGGCGAAAAAAGCAGGGCTGGGTTGGCTGGGTAAAAACAGCCTTTTGCTCAATCGGGAGATGGGAAGTTTCTTTTTCCTCGCAGAACTTATCATCGATTTGGATGTGTCTCCTGACGTACCCTTGGCAAAAGATTATTGTGGTACTTGCACCGCTTGCATAGATGCCTGTCCGACAGATGCAATCGTGGATAATGGAGTAATCGATGGGTCACGCTGCATATCTTATTTGACAATTGAACTGAAAGATTCCATTCCTACAGAATTCAAAAATCAGTTAGATAACTGGGCATTTGGCTGTGACATTTGTCAGGATGTATGCCCCTGGAACCGCTTTTCTAAACCAAATCAGGAACCGAGATTCACACCAAATGAGAGTTTAAAAGAATTATCAAAGTCGGATTGGAAGGAAATCACGGAAGAAACATTTCAAAAGGTTTTTAAAAAATCAGCGTTAAAACGCACTAAACTTGCTGGACTCAAAAGAAATGTCGATTTTCTTAAGCCAAAATAATTCGACCCCAGCTTTTTATGAAACCACCTAAACCAAATCTGAAAAGTGTTCAGAAACTTTTTAAGCCAAAAAAGGCGAGAAAGAAAAACTATAAAGTTGGGTTGCCTCCAGGCGCTTTGGTATACACTGGGGAGAAAGATCTCCAAGATGTAAGTATCAATTTGATCAGCTATGACGAAAATCAGATTATAGAAGAAGCAATACAATTCCACCAGCTTCCTGAAAAACTAAAGGAGCGTAGGAAAGTCTTGTGGATTGATGTGGTAGGTCTACATGACGTATCCCTTCTGGAGAAAATCGGAGGTTTGTTCAATATCCACAAACTGACGCTTGAGGATATTCTGAATGTAGATCAAAGACCGAAGATGGAGGTCTTTGACTCCTATATATTTTCGGCTCTCAAAATGATCCAGTGTCCTTCTCCGGAATCCCCTATTGATGACGAGCAAATCAGTTTTATCCTCAAAGAGGACGTGCTGATCACTTTTCAGGAAAAGAAAGGCGATGTATTTCAATTTGTAAGAAGCCGATTGGCTGACCCCCAGCGGGCTATCCGTCAACGTGGTGCGGATTATTTACAGTATGCTTTACTTGATGCAGTAATTGACAATTATTTTATTGTAATGGAAAATGTGGGCGAACGGATTGAAAACCTAGAATCTCAGGCAATGACCACTCCAGGTAATCATACTTTAAACGCTTTATATCTGCAACGAAGGGAAATGATGGACCTTAGAAGATCTGTATATCCTCTTAGAGAAGTAATCGGAGGATTTGATAAATACGCAGAGCATCGGATCAGCCCAGAAGTAAAACCCTTTTTAAGGGATCTTTACGAAAATACCATCCAGGTCATTGAGACCATGGAGGTATTTCGGGATATGTCTTCCGGGGTACTTGACCTCTACATGAACAGCCTATCCAATCGAATGAACAACATTATGAAAGTGCTGACGATCATCTCCACGATCTTCATTCCTTTGAGTTTTGTCGCGGGAGTTTATGGGATGAATTTTGACAACATGCCAGAACTCCACTGGAAGTATGGTTATTTCTACGTACTCGGAGGCATGGGAATAGCAGTGACTTCGATGCTCTTTTATTTCAAAAAGAAAGACTGGCTGTAACTTATTGAAGCTTAAGAACCACGTCCTTTTTGCCGTCTTTCAATAGCAACATATTATCCTCTATTTCATAATAACGCACTTGTTCAAGCAAGTTTAAAAACCTGGTTTCAAAATTCATATTTTGACAGGCCATTCGGGTTGCCCCGATTTCTGAAAAACGAATTGATTTCTTTTTGTCCAAGGTATAGTTACCGAAGACTCTGTTACATCCCCCACTTCCGTTGATGAGGCCATTTTGTGAATTGAATATCAGGTGCGCATCATTTAAAGATCCCGATGTTTGAACTGGTGTACCCATCATCTCTACAACAGTCAAATGCTTGCCATACAAATTTTTATCCGGAAATGATTGGGAACTACAAGACACTAGTGCTACAAGTGAAATTAAATAAAGTAGATTTTTCATAATTGGCTTAGTTATTTAGGTATTAGACACTGAAATTAAGGAAAAGACACTTACAGCGCATTAAAAAGCTTTCAAACTAATGTCAAGGCTTTTAACGGAATGAGTCAATGCGCCCATAGATATAAAATCCACACCACATTCTGCCACATCCACAAGCGTCTCTTCAGTTATTCCTCCTGATGCTTCACTTTTAAATTGATCGCCAATCATTTCTACTGCCTTTTTCATAGTATCATAATCCATATTATCCAACATCACAAAATCCACGCCGCCTACGTCAAGTACTTCAACCACTTCAGCTAAATTTCTGGTTTCAATTTCTATCTTTAGGTCAAGTTGATTTGCTTTCAAATAGGCTCTTGTCCGCTCAATTGCCGCTCTTATTCCCCCTGAAAAATCAACATGATTATCCTTCAGCATCACCATATCATAAAGCGCAAACCGGTGGTTAATACCCCCTCCAATATGTACAGCCCACTTTTCCATCAATCTGAAATTCGGTGTTGTCTTCCTTGTGTCCATCAAACGAGCCTTAGTATGGCTGATCTTTTGGGTAAGTCGATGGGTCAGCGTAGCTATTCCACTCATCCGCTGCATACAATTCAATACTAGCCTTTCTGAAGAGAGAATAGATGAAGATGGTCCAGAAACAATTAAGCCTATATCCCCAAAGGAAACTTCATTGCCATCTTTCACAAGCAGTTCCACCTCAAGTTTCGGGTCAAAGGATTTAAAAATTTTTTCAGCCAAAGCTACTCCCGCTATTATCCCATCATCTTTGATAATAAGCTTCGCCTGGCCGGTTTTTTCATACGGAATAGCTGCCAAGGAGGAATAATCCCCCGGCCCAATATCCTCTGCAAATGCAGCGGAAATAAAAGTAGTGATGGCTTCGTCAGTGAGATATGCAGGTTTCATTCCCAAAAATAGAAATTCAAGCCCGCTTAATCAGGGGAAAAATAGAAATGAATCAGGATTTTACGAATTCCAAGCTATAGACCTTGATGTCTGATCCCTCTTGAGAGACTTTAATAAACACTTTGAAGGTACCTTGACCTGTCTGATAATCACCAATGTACGAACTCAACTTAGGGTTACTTTCGCTTCTGAACAGAAGACTGAATCCCATTGGAGGATTTTTCCTAAAAAAATCTTTTACGACAAGTTCTGCCTGATTTTTAGAATAATCTCCTTGTTGTCCGTTAATATTCAGTGAGACACTGGAATCGAAGTACCTAGCAAGCTCACTGCTGCTTCCACTATCTATCGCTGCAACAACAGGATCAATGGAGGTAATTAAATCAGCGTCTGTAGTAGGATTTAGGAAAACAAACAGAAATGTCAATAATAAACTAAATAAGGGGGTCATTGCCCATGCTAGGCAAATACTAAGCCAATTTCAGAAGGAGATTCTGCGTTTTGAAGTTTGTCAATTACAAATTCACAAGTTTTGTTGAATTGGGATTAAAAAGCATCTTTGCCTTGAAATGTAATATATTTGCGCAATGGATAAGAAAGTACTTTTAATGATTTTGGATGGGTGGGGGATTGCTACTAACCCTGCAGTTTCTGCTATCGACAAGGCGAATACTCCCTTTGTAGATAGTCTTTATGCCAAATATCCTCATGCTAAACTGGAAGCTTCTGGACTTGCAGTTGGATTGCCGGAAGGCCAAATGGGAAATTCAGAAGTAGGCCACATGAACATTGGTGCGGGCCGCGTAGTTTATCAGGATTTGGTAAAAGTCAACCAAGCTGTTGCAAATGGAGACCTTAATTCCCATGAGGTGTTAGCTCAAGCATTTGCACGGGTAAAAGCAAACAAAAAGAAAGCTCATTTCATTGGTCTACTTTCAGATGGAGGTGTGCATGCACATATTAATCATCTAAAGGGACTTTGTGATGCAGCTAAATTCCATCAAGTAGAAGATGTATTTATTCATGCTTTCACTGATGGAAGAGATACTGATCCAAAAGGAGGCATTGGCTATCTTGAAGAACTTCAAGATCACTTGACTCACTCAGCCGGAACAATTGCATCGGTAGTAGGCCGATATTATGCAATGGATCGGGATAACCGATGGGAGCGTGTGAAGTTGGCTTATGACGCTATGGTTAGAGGCGAAGGAGAGAAATCAAAGGACATCATCGCTGCCATGCGCAAGTCTTATGAAAATAATGTAACAGATGAATTCATCCGTCCTATCATTCACATTGGCCCTAACAATAAACCAATAGCAATAATTGAAGAAGGTGATTTGGTCATTTGTTTTAATTTTAGAACTGATCGTGGAAGAGAAATCACCCAAGCTCTTACGCAACGGGATTATGAGGATTTCAATATGAAAAAACTCAACCTTGATTATATAACTTTTACAAATTATGATCAGACTTTCCAGAATGTAGGAGTTCTTTTTGAAAAAGATAACCTAAACAATACAATCGGAGAAGTACTGGAGAAAGCTGGGAAAAAGCAGATCAGAATTGCCGAAACTGAAAAATACCCGCATGTGACTTTCTTCTTCTCAGGAGGACGTGAAAATGAATTTGAAGGTGAAAGCAGGTTATTATGCCCTTCTCCAAAGGTGGCTACATACGACCTCAAGCCCGAAATGAGTGCTTATGAAATAGCTTCCAAAATTAACGTAGAGCTGAAAAATAAAACTGCAGATTTTATTTGCCTAAACTTCGCAAATGCAGATATGGTGGGCCATACGGGGGTGTTTGATGCCGCGGTAAAGGCCTGTGAAGCCGTTGACAAGTGCGCTGAAAGCGTAATTACCACTGCTTTAACAAACGATTATACCATAATCGTGATCGCCGATCATGGAAACAGCGATATGATGATCAATGAAGATGGATCTCCTAACACTGCTCATACTACCAACTTGGTACCATTTATAATGGTAAATAAAAGCGAAGTGCTTTCGGTAAAAGATGGCAAACTTGGGGATTTAGCTCCAACTATTCTTAAACTAATGGGTATAGAAATTCCAGCAGAAATGACCGGAAATATTCTATTGACTTAATGAAAACTATCAGCAAAATTCCTGTCATCCTTTTGCTGGCTCTGGTCGGTTTGTTCTCTTGTGTAGAGCAAACCGATACAGAACTGGATACGCTACCGTACTTTGATCTAAAAGGATTTATAGAGCTGAAAGCAAATGAAGTAGATAGTGTACATGTGATCAAAGTGAGCCGGGTTCAGGATCAAGAGGAAAAAATCGAAACCGTCTATACAAGAGAGGAGTTAAACAACGAATTTGAAGTATTTAAAGAAGCGGACATTAATAAACGCTCTTTAATCAAATCGTACGACACGAAAGTCTCCAATGATCAATTAATTCACGAGCTTTTCCCCAAAGCAGAAGGCAAAGTGAAATTTCTGAAAATCAGTTATTTTGAAGATCAAGTAAGCAGCATATCCATCAAGCAAGTTGAAAAAAATCTTTTTTATAGTTCTATAACCTTGGGCAACATATATATGAACAATGCTACCCATAAAATCGACCACTACGATATAGAAACTACACAAAAAATTTGGTTCCTGAGACCAAACAACATGAAAATCAGTGGAGTGCTAAAGAATTAACTTCAAATCCCTTAACGGATGATAGGACTTGAGCAGAACGTGAACTCAATTCCGTACCTTGGACTGTAGTAATTATCCAATCCCAATAAGACGCATTACATAAGCTTTTATAAAACGATATTTCCAAAGTATACGCTCTGTTCAGACTTGAAATCAAATGAATCAAAACGCTGACTTCCCAAAATTTCCAATGCATTTCCGCGGCATATTGATGCTCAGTGGAATGTATACCATTGCTTGGGCAGCTTTTTTCAAATGGTTTGGCCCACCATTGATCAGCTGGTTGGCAGATGGAGGAGAAGTCACGGCATCAGTTCCTGCCTCAATATATGGAACCTTCGGGTTGATAGTTGGTTTGGTAATCTTGTTCAGCTCGTTCTATCCTGTAAGTTGGATATATCTTATTGTAGGAGGGATAATAGGAAAAATCATCCTTGCCAGTTGGTTTGGGATAGGATTTCTACCGGAACTTGACTGGAACAAACGCAGTGCTTTTCATTTAATTTTCAACGAGCTACTTTGGATCATTCCCCTCTCCCTTATCTTCTTCAGGGCTTGGAAAGTAAAAAAATACTTGAAAACGCTGGATTAAACATTTCTGCAGAAAAATCCAATCCAAGGAAAAAGGCTGACAAAAATGCCAGCCTTTACTTGGTTGATCAGTGGTTAATCGTGGATCATTAGGTGACTAAAATAAGAATAAGAAGGATAATAATAATAGCTCCGACAGAGATATAAACTCCACCACCTGCGCGTTTAGCCTCTTCTTTCATCTCTTTCAATTCATTACGAACATCCTTTCGCTCCTCTTTGCTCATTTCTCTGAAGTCCATTGCTTTGATTTCATCGACTCTGGTTTGAATCTCAGCTAGCTTTTCCTTTTGGACTTCTGTCAACTCAGTTTTATTTTTCTTAGAGCCATTAGAATTTACTTCATTGATCGGGGAGGCCATTAGAAATTGCGTGGACGCAAGAAGAACTACAAGTGCAACTATTTTTTTCATAGGTGTGAATGATTGGTAGTGATACTTTATCACTCAATTATATCGCCAATCTATGTCAATTCACACCTGATCCCTTGATCTTTGTCATTCCTAATGCCAAAAATTTGTAACTTACCCAGCTAAAATCAGATCAAATAGAATCTCCCTAAAGAACATATAATGTCTCAAAAAGAAGCCTGTAAGCTATTTTTATTAGATGCAATGGCCCTAATTTATAGAGCCCATTTCGCCTTCAGCAAAAACCCCAGAATTAATTCCAAAGGGTTGAACACCGGTGTAATGCTCGGCTTTACCAATACGTTGCTTGAGGTGTTGAACAAGGAAAATCCTACTCACATTGGGGTAGCGTTTGATACAAACGCTCCCACTTTTAGGCATGTTCAGTACGAAGCCTACAAGGCCAATCGTCAAGAACAACCTGAAGATATTGGAGTTGCGATTCCTTGGGTAAAAGAAATCGTCAAAGCATTTAACATCCCAATTCTTGAACTGGATGGCTATGAGGCAGATGATATAATCGGGACTCTCGCCAAACAAGCGGAAAGAGAATGCTATACCGTCTATATGATGACACCGGATAAAGATTATGGGCAACTGGTAGATGATCATATTTTCCTGTACAAGCCATCGTTTATGGGAAATGGTGTTGATGTAATGGGGCCAAAGGAAATCCGTGAAAAATGGGACATTGAGCGTGTTGATCAAGTGCGTGATATGCTCGGTCTGATGGGAGATGCTGTGGACAATATTCCGGGGATTCCTGGAATCGGACAAAAAACAGCTGTAAAACTTCTTAAAACTTATGGAACAGTCGAAGAACTGGTTAAAAATGCAGCAGACCTAAAAGGGAAACAACGGGAGAATGTCGAGAACTTCGGAGCCCAAGGGATCCTTTCAAAGGAGCTGGCCACCATCAAATGTGACGTGCCCATTACCTATGTGAAGGAACATCTGAAATATGAAGGAATTGATGAGGAAAAAGTAAGGGCAATTTTCACAGAATTAGAATTTAAGACGCTTGCCTCACGAGTTTTCAAAGATGAAAACAAGAAAGCCGCGATTCAAAAAAATGAGCAATTAGGTTTATTTGGAGATTCCAGTGAGACTGTAGTTGTAAAATCAACGGAGATCGTCTTTGAAGAGGAATCAGTGTCCACATCGGAACCAGTCATACCGGCGACCATAGATAGCAATCTTCATAATTATCATAAAATTAAGACAGAAGAAGAGATCAAAGAACTGGTTAGCTTCTTGCTTTTACAATTTGAATTGTGTTTTGATACAGAGACAACCTCTGTAAACGCGATGGAAGCAGAGTTAGTAGGACTTTCCTTTGCATACATCGCTGGAGAAGCCTATTATATCCCGTGTCCCGCAGACAGGAATGAAACCATTCGCATTCTATCACTTTTAAAACCTGTCTTTGAAAATGAATCTATCCTCAAAATAGGCCAAAATATCAAGTATGATCTGCTGGTTTTGAAAAATTACAACGTGGATGTTAAGGGAGTGGTATATGACACCATGCTGGCCCATTACCTGATCGATCCTGATGGAAAACATTCCATGGATTGGCTCTCTGAGCAGTATCTGAATTACAGACCTGTCTCTATTACAGAACTGATCGGTAAGAAAGGGAAAAATCAGGGAAATATGCGTGATGTGGATGAAGATGAGGCTACCGCTTATGCAGCTGAGGATGCCGATATCACACTACAGCTCAAAACAAAATTTGACCCGATTATTAAAGGGAATAACCTGGAAAAGCTATTTTTTGATGTTGAAAACCCTTTAATAGATGTCTTGACAGAGATGGAATTTGAAGGAGTGAGGATTGATACGGCAAGCTTGGCTGAAATGTCCATTCTGTTAGAAAAAGAAAGCAAGGAAATAGAGAACAAGGTATATGAAATGGCTGGGGTACGGTTCAATCTTGCGTCCCCTAAGCAGCTTGGTGAGGTATTGTTTGATAAATTACAACTGGATCCAAAGGCAAAAAAAACCAAAACAGGTCAATATGCCACAGGGGAGGAAGTTCTGAGCAAACTAGCAATCGAACATGAGATTGCTCAGGCTATTCTGGATTTCAGGCAAATGGTAAAGTTGAAATCCACTTATGTGGATGCTTTGCCGACAATGATCAATTCGAAAACAGGAAGAATCCACACCACCTACAATCAGTTTGTGGCCGCAACGGGACGTCTTTCATCCATTAATCCAAATCTTCAAAACATTCCAATCCGGACAGATCGCGGCCGGGAAATACGGAAAGCTTTTGTTCCACGGGATGAAGATCATATACTCTTAGCTGCAGATTATTCCCAAATAGAATTACGGATAATGGCAGCATTTTCAGGAGATGAATCCATGATTGAAGCATTTAGAACGGGAAGGGATATTCACGCGACGACTGCTGCGAAGATATTTCAGGTACCACTTGAAGAAGTGACTTCTGATATGAGGAGAAAAGCCAAAACGGCTAATTTTGGAATAATCTACGGTATTTCGGCATTTGGACTTGCCCAGCGACTGTCCATCTCGAGAGGAGAAGCAAAAGAAATCATCGACTCCTACTTCAATGAATTCCCAGCCGTAAAGCAGTACATGGATGGTGCGATTGAAAAGGCGCGAAAAAATGAATATGTAGAAACTATTCTTGGCCGCCGCAGATATTTACGGGATATCAACAGCCGAAATATGACGATGCGTGGCTTTGCGGAGCGAAATGCCATCAACGCACCCATCCAAGGATCCGCAGCTGATCTCATCAAAGTAGCCATGATCAATGTACACAAGTGGATGAAAAAGGAGAACCTCAAATCCAAAATGATTCTTCAGGTTCATGATGAACTGGTCTTTGATGCACATAAAGATGAGGTGGAAATCCTGAAAGCCAACATTCCCGGACTGATGTCTAATGCCATCAAAATGGCCGTACCTGTAGAAGTGGAAGTTGGGGTAGGCACTGATTGGCTGCAAGCACATTAAAAATTAGAATCAAGAGCCAATATTCAAGAGCCAAAAAAGTCAAGTACGCAGTGTCAGTCGCAGTAATAAGTATCAGGACAGAAGTATCAAGTCAAGAGCAAATCACAGTGATCAGTCGCAGTGTTTCATGTCTAAGCTGTTCAGGCAGGAGTTTGCAGAGATTTTTGTGAATGCCAAAGGCATGAACGATTCCTTAGCCGGGCATTTCAATGTCCGGATAAAATAAAATAGGATGTAGCTAAAATGCCATAGGCATGACCGAATTAGGAGCATCAGGATACCAGTATTAGCGAAAAAAAGTGAAGTGTGCAGATCGATTTGATCTGTCTAGCATCAAATATACAGTAGGTCGTATTTCGTGATCGTAATTATAAACACCAGTTCTAAGAATGTGTCACTTCACTTTCTACTTGTTTAACAAGGAAATAACTAGACTTTCATAATGGCCAAAATAAAAACCACCTTCTTCTGTCAAACCTGTGGAGCACAAAGTCCAAAATGGTTGGGAAAATGCCCTGCTTGCGGGGAATGGAATACCTATGTAGAGGAAGTGATCCTAAAGGAAGAATCCGGAAAAGGTTCATGGAAAACTCCATCCTCTGGAAACAAGAAAGCCAGCGTTCCTAAAAAAATTCAGGAGGTCAATTCTGAGGCACAACCGAGATATGTCACTGGTGATGCCGAGCTTGACCGGGTTCTAGGTGGGGGAATAGTCCCCGGATCATTGGTGCTGATCGGAGGCGAGCCTGGGATAGGCAAGTCTACGTTGATGCTGCAGATTGCATTGATCTTGAAGGGAAAGAAAATTCTTTACGTTTCTGGGGAAGAAAGCGAAGCTCAGATCAAAATGCGTGCAGACCGAATGGCAGCAAAAAATCCGGAATGCTATGTGCTTTCAGAGACGAATACACAACAGATTTTTCAACAGATAGAAACGCTGAAGCCTGATTTGCTGATCATAGATTCCATTCAGACGTTAACCAGCCAATTTGTAGAGTCTGCTGCAGGTTCGGTTTCCCAGGTACGTGAATGTACTGCCGAACTGATGAAATTTGCCAAGGAAACAGGGACACCGGTGTTTTTGATCGGGCATATTACCAAGGACGGTTCTATTGCAGGTCCGAAAGTGCTGGAACACATGGTGGATACGGTATTACAATTTGAAGGTGATCGGCATATGAGCTATCGGATCTTGCGTACATCCAAGAACCGTTTTGGATCCACGCATGAACTGGGAATATATGAGATGCGGATAGAGGGTCTTCGACCTGTCGCCAATCCTTCAGAAATACTTTTAACCCAACGTGAAGAGGTACTGAACGGCGTCGCAATTGGCGCGATGATGGAGGGAAACAGACCTTTGCTCATCGAGATTCAATCTTTGGTAAGTCCGGCTACTTATGGTACTCCTCAGCGGAGCAGTACCGGCCATGATGCGAAGCGGCTGAATATGCTCTTAGCCGTGCTGGAGAAACGCGGTGGAATGCGCTTGGGACAGCAGGATGTCTTTCTGAATGTAGCTGGTGGATTGAGAGTGGATGATCCGGCATTGGATCTGGCAGTTTGTGCTTCTTTAATTTCCAGTTACGAGGACACGCCTGTTTCAGAGCAGATTTGCTTCGCAGCAGAAGTAGGGTTAGGTGGAGAAATCCGGGCAGTACACCGGATCGAGAACAGGATAGCGGAAGCTGAAAAACTAGGTTTCAAGAAAATAATTGTCTCCAAATATGCTGTAAAAGGCCTTGATCTAAATAAGTATAAAATTGAGGTAATGGCTGTGAGCAAACTGGAAGAGGTGTATCAAATGACCTTCTAGCAGATTTAATCAGGCATAGAGTAATATATTCATTCGCTTCTTGGAAAATAAACTTAAACAAGCCCGAAATACAATTATTATGATCAGATACCCTAAAATTCTGCTGCTGATGATGACATTGATGATGTATTCTAACTCATTTGGTCAGGACCCAGTTTTCTCAGCATACAAATCAGCTTTATTTTCTTTTGAGGGACACGATGCTAAAGTTGTTTTTCCGGATCAACCCAATGAAGAACGATTATGGATATGGAGAGCAAGGTTTTGGGGTCACCAGCCTCAGCTCGACAAAGCGCTTTTAGAACGTGGATTTCATGTAGTTTATGTGGATGTGGCTGACTTATTTGGCAACAATGAAGCGGTAGAAATTTGGAACCGATTTTACAAGATGTGCCGAGAAAAGTATAACCTTAATAAAAAAGTGGTGCTAGAAGGTATGAGCCGGGGAGGCCTTATCGTCTATAACTGGGCGAGTCAAAATACTGATAAAGTGTTCAGTATTTATGCTGATGCACCGGTTTGCGATATTAAAAGTTGGCCTGGAGGGCTATTTAGTGGTGAAGAAAGATCTGCAGAATGGGAAAAATGCCTGAAGGCTTATAATTTGGATTCTGTCTCCGTATGGGATTTTCAAGGTATTCCCATCTATACCAGCATCAAAGTAGCCAAAGCTGGAATTCCAGTGATCCATGTATATGGCGATGCCGATATCGTGGTTCCATATGAAGAAAATACCGCTTTACTAAAAGAGCAATTTGAAAAAGCTGGAGGGACAATAACACTAATTCCCAAAAAGGGCGTTGGCCATCATCCACATTCATTAGAAGATCCTACGATATTAGTGGACTTTATTCTAGAAAGCACCAAAAAATAACCCATTTTTTTCAGAATTTATAGACTTCCCCAACCTGTCATTATGCCCAATCTCCACCTTAATAACTGATAAAAAGAAACCTCCACATAAAAATTTCGTAATCTTTTCCGGTTCATTTCCGATACACAGGGAAGATAGTTAACTTAATTGGCCTACAACCAACTACTACTACTATGGACCATTTCGAACAACAACTTCAGCGGATAAAAGAAGGCAAAGGTTTTATCGCGGCACTAGATCAAAGCGGAGGAAGTACACCTAAGGCGCTTCTTGGATATGGTATACAAGAAGATGAATACAGCGGCGAAGAACAAATGTTTAATCTGATGCATGAAATGCGGGCCCGAGTGATGAAGGATCCCCATTTCACTGCCGATAAAATTCTAGGCGTCATTCTATTTGAAAAAACAATGAATTCCAAAGTGGACGGAATGACGACACCTGATTATTTATGGAAGAAGAACATAGTTCCTTTTTTGAAAATTGATAAAGGGCTCCAAAAAATAGAGAATGGCGTGCACTTGATGAAAGAAATTCCCAAACTTTCCGATCTTCTAAAAGACGCTAAAAGCAAAGGAATTTTTGGCACGAAAATGCGCTCAGTCATCATGGAAAATGATGAATCCGGAATTATTGATGCAGTTAAGCAACAATTTGAATTGGGAAAAATAATCTTAGATCATGGCCTTATCCCAATTTTGGAACCTGAAGTAGATATCCACTCAGATGAAAAAGTTGTTATAGAATCAATTCTTAGAGAGGCCATTTTAGCTGAACTGGACAATCTGGATGATAAGCAACAGATCATTCTAAAACTCACTATTCCCACCGAAGCCAACTTCTATACAGAGTTGATCCAGCATGAAAATATCATCAGAGTGTTTGCATTGTCCGGAGGCTATGACAGGGATCGGGCTTGCCGAATGCTCGCCGAAAATAATGGTATGATTGCTAGTTTCTCAAGGGCTCTATTGGATGAGCTGAAAGTTTTCCAAGCACCTGAACAATTCTCTAAAGAACTTTCCATAGCCATAAACGAAATCTACCAAGCTTCAATTACTTGAAATTAACCATAGTAAGCCCTTAATTTTCTTCTCAAAATGAAAACTTTACTTTTCCTGATTCTCTTTGTTTGGGGATCTGCTTTTAATTCTTTTGCTCAACAGGAAACCAAAGATCTATGGCCGGATGGAAGCGATATTTCTCCTTGGTTTCATGATTATACCAAAGTGAAACTAGAAAATTTGGGCAATCAATACCTTCTCACGGAGTACGGAGTAAAAAATGATAGCAGCATTTTGCAAACACAACAAATACAGGCTGTAATAGATCAAGCGGCCAAAACAGGTGGAGTAGTGGTTGTGCCTAAAGGTACCTTCCTCAGCGGGGCTCTCTTTTTTAAATCTAAAACACACCTTCATGTGATGGAAGGGGCTGTGCTGAAAGGGTCGGATGACATCTCCCAATATCCATTAATCCCAAGCCGAATGGAGGGTCAAAATTTGGATTATTTTGCTGCTTTAGTAAATGCTTACGGGGTAGATGGATTCACGATATCGGGAAAAGGAACTATCAACGGGAATGGGTTGAAGTATTGGGAAGCATTTTGGCAGCGAAGGAAAGAGGATCCAAACTGTACCAATCTAGAAGTATCACGGCCACGATTGGTGTTCATCTGGAAGAGCAATGATGTCCAGGTTCAAGATGTGAAACTCATCAATGCAGGTTTCTGGAGCAGCCACTATTACCAGTGCAATAACATCAAATTGCTTGATCTCACGATCACTTCCCCTCATGAACCGGTGAAAGCTCCAAGTACAGATGCTATCGATCTGGATGTGGTCTCTAATGTGCTTATCAAAGGATGTTATTTATCAGTTAATGATGACGCAATTGCCCTCAAAGGGGGCAAAGGCCCGTGGGCAGATGAAGATCCTAACAATGGAGAAAACACCAATATCATCATTGAGGATAGTGAATTTGGGTTTTGCCACTCCGCGCTAACCAATGGTAGTGAATCCATTCACAACAAAAATATCATCATGCGGAATATAAAAGTTAAGGATGCAAGGCGGCTCCTTTGGCTAAAAATGCGTCCTGATACCCCGCAGCATTATGAATACATCACCGTAGAGAATATTACCGGACAGGCTCACAGCTTTATCTATGTCAAACCATGGACACAGTTTTTTGACCTGAAAGGGAAGGAAGAAGTTCCACTTTCCTATTCTGATCATATCACCATGAGAAACATCAAATTGGATTGCGAAGTATTCTTTGATGTGGCAATAACAGCGCATGATCGGTTAGCTGATTTCAAATTCGAAAACTTGGATATCACCGCCAATGATGGAACATTTGATCATTCAATTGTAGATGGATTTGAACTGGAAAATGTAAGGGTGAACGGAAAGAAAATTGAACAATAAGCTCCATTAGTTTAAAGCAGGTATCTCCAAAAATTGATTTTTGGTCGCAACTACTTCTAATTAGGGCTATACAATTTGGTTAGTTACATTATGTAACATCCCACGGAACATTTTGAAAGAAGTGTTTTGTGGGATGTAAACATCAATATTTTTTACAGAGATTTGCCAAATTTCAATTCCTATGAAGGCACTTCTTACAATCGGTCTACTTATTCTTTCCAATACGTTCATGACATTGGCATGGTACGGTCATCTGAAATTTGCTGAATGGAAATGGTTTAGCAAACTTGGCTTGGCCTCCGTAATCTTAATCAGTTGGGGAATTGCCCTTTTCGAATATTGTTTTCAAGTTCCTGCAAATAAACTCGGTTTTGAAGGAAATGGAGGGCCTTTTTCATTAGTCCAATTGAAAGTCATCCAAGAGGTGATCACATTAGTGGTCTTCATGATATTTTCACTGATTGCTTTTAAGACAGAAACATTCCGGCTCAATCATTTAATCGGCTCCGTTTTCCTTGTTTTGGCAGTTTACTTTTTCTTCAGGAAGTAATACCTGAATCAACTATTATTTTGTGGATAAACTTCATTTTCTCAACCACGGCCAGACTTACCACAAACGGATATGCATCAGGCACACCCATAGAACGGTTTAAGCTATTAATGGCAAAGGATATCGGTAGCCATGCTTGGTAGATTTTGATAAAGTCCCTGATTTCATAAGGATCAAAATCGATTGAACCCTTTAAGCTTGTGTCCTTTACGCTGGGATCCACTGACATTCCAAAATAATATGCTGTCTCAGCCATATCCATAATATGTAAATAGTGTGCCCATGTTTCAGCCCAATCTTCCCATGGATGGGCACTTGCATATTGGCTTATATAGTTTTCCTGCCAATTCGTTGGCGCTGCGTTCCGATAATATCTTTGTAAAGCAAGGTTATAATCAATTCGATCATCCCCAAACTGCTCACGAAATAGCGCCAGGCTTATGTCGCTTGTTGCTATTAATCTATCCCAATAATAATGACCCACTTCATGGCGGAAGTGGCCTATTAATGTACGATAGGGCTCCGAGAACTGCTTTCGCATCTGCTCTCTATGTACTGAATCGGCCTCAGCAAGTAAAATTGTAATCACCCCATTGGCATGTCCAGTCATTATCTTAGGATTCCCTTGCTTAGAAATGAAATCGAAGCACAATCCCGTTTTGTGGTTACTTTCTTTAGGAAGAATATCAAGGTTGAGCCTTTGGAGTTGATAAATAAGTCGATGCTTAGCAACTTCTAGCTTTTGCCACTTTGTAAAATTCGCTGCATCTGATAAATTAGGAATGGTTTGGTTAAGCTCACATGCGGCACAAAAAGTATGATTGCTATCAGCTGGTATAATCCAGTTGCAAACACCATATTCCGTGTTACAGCAATATTTAAATGCGCCGCCTTCCCGATCGGAGACTAATGGGTAAGCTGTTGGTTTAAAGGTATTCATGAGCGCATTTGAACTGGAATATCCCACGAGATGCCCACATTTTTCGCAGCTTACATTTTCAAAAAATAATGTGTTCGAGCAATTACCACAATCAAATAATTTCATGTCGTAAGTTTAAGAGGAATATCAATTACTTTCTCATAAATGAAACGCAATCTTTTTCACATGATTTGACCAGCAAAATCATGAGGAATAATAATTTACATACCCAATCAATAGCAAAATTTTAATAATACGCATAGAGATTTTATAAAATAATATTTTTAAATTCATTGATACACAACTACACTTATATTTTTATGAAAAAACTTTTAGCAGAATTCATTGGAACTTTCTGGCTAGTGCTAGGGGGTTGCGGAAGTGCCGTATTGGCGGCAGGTTTTCCTGAATTGGGAATAGGATTTATTGGAGTTTCTTTTGCTTTTGGCCTCACAGTATTGACTATGGCTTATGCCATTGGCCATATATCGGGGTGTCACCTGAACCCAGCGGTAACTGTAGGGCTGTGGATTGGAGGGAGATTTGAAAGTAAAGATGTGGTAGGCTATATGATTTCCCAAGTGCTGGGAGGGCTGGCCGGAGCATGCGTTCTTTATGTAATCGCAACAGGAAAAGCCGATTTTGAGCTTGGAGGTTTTGCTGCAAATGGATATGGGGAGGCATCGCCGGGAGGTTATAATTTAGTCTCTGCCCTGGCAACTGAAGTGGTGATGACCTTCATGTTTATAACAATAATTTTAGGTTCAACTTATCCCAAATCTCCTGCGGGATTTGCTGGTATTGCGATAGGACTATGTCTTGTTCTGATCCACCTAATAAGTATTCCGGTGACAAATACTTCTGTAAATCCTGCTAGAAGTACATCTCAAGCTATTTTTGCTGGTGGAATCTACTTGCAGCAGCTTTGGCTATTTTGGGTAGCACCCTTGATAGGAGCAGTTTTGGCGGGATTTGTGTATAAATATTTGTCACCAACTGAATAATATGTCAAAAAAAGTTAAATCTTTGTATTAAGATTAATATCGTTGTCATTTAACTCTTATTAATATGAAATATTCTAAGATTTTATTTCTTGTTTTGTTTTTTGCAGTAGCAGCTTTCATTCAAAAAAGTAATGCACAGGAAGTTGGTATCCGATTTGGCAACTTCTCCGGTAATAATGTCGCCTTAGACGCTGTATTTGGATTAGGGCAATTCAGTCGGGTTCATGCTGATCTAAGTTTTGGTGGCAATGGAGTCGGACTTGACGCGCTTTGGAATCCTATTTATCGTCCCGTTAGCACAAGTGATTTCAATTACTATTTAGGATTTGGCCCATCATTTTACTTTGGTGACCCGTTTGCTTTTGGAGTTGCTGGTGAAATAGGTATTGAATACGCTTTTGAAGATGTTCCCATTGTTATAGGAGCTGATTGGAGGCCAAATTTTAGGTTAGTAGAAGATACTGACTTCTTGGCTGATCAGTTTGGACTGAACATCCGCTGGAGATTCGGAAAAGACGGTAGCGGAAATACTAATTAATATTTTGTAATGAGAGCAGGCTATAAACCTGCTCTTTTTTTGAAAATCCATTTTTAATCAAGTAGGAAGCGGTAGAAGTAAATGCTTTTAATCGAAGACGAATTCTTGCTAGAAAAGTTTCAGGGAAAAGGAGGCTGGACTTATTTCCATTTATCTAAGGATAATTTGCCAATTGGTAGCAGATTTGGATTGGTGAAGGTTTCCGGATCTATAGATGCGTATTGCTTCGATGACAAGCATTTGATGCCCATGGGAAACAGCTTACTATTTTTACCGATTTCTAAACCGATCCGGAAAGAAATAGGAAAGGAAGAAGGCGAGTTTGTTTATGTAAAACTTTATCAAAAAGATATCCCAGATCAAATTCCCGCAGAATTAATAGATTGCCTCAAAGATGATCCAGGGAAATATGAATCCTTCATGCAATTAAGCTCCTCCGAGCAAAACGATTGGGTAAGGCTCATTTATTTGTCAGATAATTTAGATCAGCAGGCCTCAAAAATTTTAAAGTTGCTCAGAGAATTAGAGAAACACTAAAACTCTACAATAATCCCAACTGTAGGCAAAATAGACCCAGCGGGGTTCTCAATATATTTCAAGAGATATCTGCTTGGATCATTGGGATCGACTTCAATAGCTCCATCCTCACTTCTGACTGGCACTAGAATAGGTGGCTGTGCTGCTTGAAAGTTGTAAGCATTTTGAATGTCAACATACCAATTCAGTGTCCATTTCTTGAAATAAGACTTCTTATCCAGCCTCAGATCAAGCTGGTGAAATCCCGTCAAACGAATCGCGTTGATCTGATTATAATCCAAAATAGCCTGATTGCGTAAATCCCAATTAGAAATTAAGCTGGATTCTTCGTAGTCATAAGGTGTATAAGGAGTTCCGCCTACATACCTCCATCTAGCACCCAATTCCCAATTTTTACCAAACCGCTTTCCAGCTGTAAGGCTGATTATAATTCTGTTGTCCCAAGAGCTTGGAGTATATCCATCAGTATTTGGATTAGTGAATTCACTCCGCACCAAAGTAAGGGACGCTATACCGTAGAAATCATTGTACAGACGCTGCTGGGCCAAAAACTCCAGGCCATACGCTTTACCTTTGGAATTGGAAGTAACAGCTTCATTTCCGATTACCCCAAAATCAGCCCCAAGATTGGCAAGAGAGATTCCATTTCTTGTAGAGGAAGGGTAATTGCTATATTGTTTGTAAAATGCCTCAGCTGTAAATCTTCTGTTTTTGGAGGGAGATAACCATTCCAGCCCAGCGATCAACTGTGAATTTCGGATGAATTTTACATCATTCTCTTGGTTGATCAGTTCACCTTTTTCCCTATAGCCCAAAACAGTATAGGCTGGTTTTTGATAATAAATTCCAGCGTTTGCGGTTACATAGAGGTTTGGCTTCAACTGGTAAGAAGCAGAAAATCGTGGACTGAGCTGGTTTAAGGGGTTTTTCGCAGTTTGGCCAAAATCACTTCCATCCATTCTTACTCCAGCTGAAAATAAAAGCCGCTCACCAAAATAGTATTTGGTGCCGGACAGAAATAGACCGTAGGAATTAAAAAAAGAAGTAGACTTTTCAATTATTGTTTCACCTTCTTCGGCTAGTGTAGATCGGTCAAAATTTTTGATGAAGTATCGAGCATACTCATAATTTACGCCATACTTCAAGGTATAGCCATTTCCAAAAATGCTATTCTCCGCCCTAAACTTATTTTCAGATTCTTGAGAAGAATAGTCAAACAAGAGATTTTCACTTGACCTTTCATCATTGGCCGCATATTTAATCGAGCGGTTATTCAACATGTTTCTACTCAATATAAAAGTCCAGAAGCCATTTTTGCGGTAGCGCTTCAACTTCAATCCAGTAGCATAATTCCATTGATTTTGCACAGGCAACACATCCAGAAGATAAAGCCTATTTTCCCGATCTTCGGCTGTTTCATCATCTGGAATATCCTCATTCAGTGCAAACTTATCTACAGCGCCAACCCCAATGAAGGTAAGTTCTGTCTTCTCATTTAATTTAGTGGTAGTCTTAAGTTGAAAATCATTGAAGGTGGGTAAAAAAGGCAATCCCAATAACTTGAAAAGCCCCTGCAAGTACGATCGACGTGCAGAAAGTAGATAGGTAGTTTTTTCTCCGATCGGGCCTTCGTTAGAAAGAGTGAGTTCAGATGCCCCAACTGTCAATTGAGTTGCCATTTTATCACGGCGCCCTTCTTTAAGCTGGATCTCAAAGAATGAGCTTAAGGCATTCATTCTATTGGCGGGGAATCCACCGGCGATTAAATCTACATTCTTAATCAGATTCACATTCAATATTCCCACCGGACCGCCTGATGATCCCTGTGTAGCGAAGTGATTGATCACGGGAACTTCTATTTCATCTACATAGAATTTGTTTTCATTCGGGGCCCCTCCACGAATTAAGATATCATTTCTAAAACTGGGCGTACTCGCCACTCCCGGTAGGGACTGAATTACCTTGGAGATATCCCGGTTGCCGCCCGGATATCGCTCTATTTCATTGGCATTCAGTTTTCGCACCGACAGCGGCATCTCCTCGGATCGCGTAAATTCAGAGCTAACAACTACTTCTGAAAGCTCGGAAGCATCCTCCCACAATTCAAAGTCCAGCTGGACAGGACGTGCCTGTGTGACTTGAACTTCGTATGCCGTCTTCTCTCTATAGCCGACAAAACTTGCACGTAAATTATAAAGACCAGTGGGTACATCGATAATTTCATAAATCCCATTTTCATTTGAAATCGCCCCCATATCGGTACCCAGCACCAAAATATTTGCAAAAGCAACAGGTTCATTATTTACCGGATTGATTACTTTCCCCCGGATAATCCCCTGGGAAAATGCACCTGTACAAACAGAAAGATAGAAGAGTAAAAATAGTATTGACCTCATTGAAATAGTAGTAGAATCAGTAACGTTGGCTAGATTGATTGTCCTTTATTTGCCAGAGTCTCCACCAGGGTGTTCCCGGTGAATCATGGTGCTCATAATGGTAACCAAAGAAATAGCAGGTTAGAAAAGCCCACAGATGGTTTTTATTCTGGCTGGTCGAATGGTGTTTATTGTCGTTTTGTCCCTTATGTGGGAGGTATGTACCAAAATAGAAAAGCTGAAAGGTGGAAAAAACTGCTGGAGCCATCCAAAAGACGATCAGATTTTCCGTTGGGAGGAAAAGCTTCAAAATATTGAAAGTAATTGCCATTAGAATAATTTGCCAAATGGAAATGTACTGTTTGATAAAGCTGAAATACCAAGCAAAGAAATTATCAGAATCATGAAAGTCAGGATCCTGATCAGTGGCCACATGTCGGTGATGTTTGTGATGCCTGAAAAAGAGTCTGCTATAGAAGTTATAAGAAAAAAGTAATGCCGCTAGCCACCCAATCCCCTTATTCATCTGCTTATTAGAAGACACCACGCCGTGCATGGCATCATGTGCTGTGATGAAAAGTCCGGTATAAAGATGCATTTGGATCAAAATCCCCAAATACACCAACGGATCAGTCCACGAAATAGGATAGTTCAGAAGAAAAACCAGGCTTATAAACCATACCACGATGATTGAAAGTGCAATCAGGACACCTTTTGGATCAACAGTCGTATGATTGATTTCCATCTTCATATCGGCAATTTGGGAATGTTTTTTAATATGTCAGGATCTTATCCTTCACTTGCTCCATAAGCCACCTAGGCGTGGAAGTAGCTCCACAAATCCCTACCCGGTCATTGTCGCAAAACCAATCCGTCTGTATTTGATCGGAGTTGGACACGAAGAAGGTATTTGGATTAGTTTCCTTACATACATTATAAAGTACTTTCCCATTTGAAGATTTTGTGCCGCTTACAAAAACGACTTTATCAAACTTCGCTGCAAAATCACGAAGTTCCTTGTCCCGATTTGACACTTGCCTGCAGATCGTATCATTCGTATTGACCGTAATTCCCTCTTCCTTCAAAATTGAGCTTATCTCATAGAATTTGTTGGTACTCTTTGTCGTCTGGCTATAGAGTGTGATGTTTTTGGGGACATTTTCTAGATCGAGCTCGGAAATATCCTGAAACACCACTGCTTCATTATTAGTCTGGCCAAGCAATCCAATTACTTCTGCATGCGCATGTTTTCCATATATATATATGGATTCTCCTTTATCATAAGAATTCTTGATCCGATGCTGAAGCTTTAATACAACGGGGCAACTCGCATCTATCAGTTCAAGATTATTGGTGATTGCTAATTGGTAGGTAGAGGGTGGTTCACCATGTGCCCGAATAAGGATTTTCTCGTTGTGCAGTGAATGTAACTCGTCATGATCGATGATTACCAAACCTTTTTTCTTCAGCCGGTTCACTTCTTCATCATTATGCACTATATCACCGAGGCAATATAAGACACCTTCTTCATTCAGAATATCTTCCGCCATTTCTATTGCATACACTACTCCGAAGCAGAAGCCTGAATGCGCATCGATATGTACTTTGAGATTCCTCATAACCTATTAACTTAACGCTTAATGAATTGTTTCCTTTGTTCTGAAAAATTCAAAAAGGGATACATTGATGAGCAATAATGTCATGGAATAAATACTGTCTTCAATAGGAACTGTCCAAATTCGGAGTCCCAAGTTCTCTGCATTATTATAGATTACCACCGGCTCAGGGGTGAGGCCCCCGGTCAAGATTCCATTGCAAAGGAAGAAAGGGATTAGATGAACCAGGTAAGCAAATATAAATCTGCCAAGGTATTTATCTTTAAAAATCATCCAATGAACCGCTAAAGCAGCCGCTCCAATAAAGAAATTCACACTGGTGTATAATTTATCCAAATGCCAAATTGCGAAATATAGCAACAATGGAATCATCACAAATACAAATGGCTTAGCAAGGGGATAAAAAATATCCTTGGGGAAAAAATAATTTAAAACTTCATAAATAAAAATGCATGCGAAAGGCACTGTAAAGAAGAATAGCCATTCTTCAATGGGTAGCTGAAATAGGTATAAGCCCAATAAATATCTTGGGTTAAACTCCCAAACTCCTGCAACTGTAAACCAATAATCCCAAACCAAGAAAAACACTCCGGTAAGCGCTATAGCGGGAAATAACGCATGCCACTTGGAAGCAAATCTGACTTTTGGTTCAAATGATCTAAGTAATGGAAAGGATATGGCAAAAAGATTCACTGCCAGATATAGAAATTTCTCCATATCAACTCAATCCTAATTTGCTGAAAAAGTATGATCCCACCAGTAAGCTAAATTTTTGGGAATTTGGAATCCTGACCCGCTCATGAATGATCGTATCAGCTGGTAAACCCTTAATCTTATCAAATAACTTTTGATAATACAAATAAGCCACTTTCACGCCTAATTTTGCCCCTTCAGGAAGCTGTGCAATTCCCTGTAAGGCAGCATCAAAATCCTCCTGGATATCTTCTTCAATTACGCCTTTAGCTAGCTTATCAAATAAATCAAAAGATACGCCGGGAAAGTAAATCCTTCCACGCTCTTCGTAATCACTTTTTATATCCCGCAGAAAATTGACTTTCTGAAATGCAGAACCGAGCTTTCTGGCAGGAAGACTCAACCTATGATAAGCAGGCACGTCTCCTTCCACAAATACCTTCAGACACATCAGCCCTACTACTTCCGCGGATCCATAGATGTACTCTTGATATCTGTTATCATTGTAAGTACTGAAATCCAGGTCCATTGCCATACTTTGGAAGAATGACTCGATCAAGCCCCTTTCAATCCCATATTTATTTACGATCTGTTGAAACCCATGCAATACAGGGTTCAAGGATAATCCAGATTCAATAGCAGTGTACGTCTCTTTTTTGAAGTTCTCCAGCAATTGTACCTTGTCATACGCATGTAAGGTATCCACGATCTCATCTGCAAATCGTACAAAACCATAGATAGCATATATAGGTGCATGGAATTTCCTATCCAGAGTCTGGATCCCCAAAGTGAAACTGGTGCTGTAACGTTGCGTAATCAGCTTCCCGCATTCAAGGCTTGTCTGGTCAAATAATTCCTTCGCGTCCATGATTTTGAATATACTTTATTTGGATGGATTTTCTCGAATCACCTCGTTAGCAACCACATACCCCGAAATCAATGAAGGGGGAACACCAGGTCCGGGCACTGTAAGCTGACCAGTGTAAAACAGATTTCGGACCTTTTTGTTTTTCAGTGAGGGTTTTAATAAAGCAGTTTGCCTCAATGTATTTGCCAATCCATAGGCATTCCCTTTATAAGCATGATAATCAGTTTTGAAGTCCGAATGGGCATAGGCACGCTTGTATATCACATGTGACCGGATTTCTTGCCCAGTGATTTTTTCAAGACGTTCCATGATCAGCTCATACTGTTTTTCCCTCATTTCTTCAGAATCCTCCAAATCAGGGGCCAGTGGGATAAGTAAGAAAACATTTTCCATCCCATCCGGAGCTACGGTAGGATCAGTAATAGAAGGTATACACGTATAAAACAAAGGTGCTTCCGGCCATCGGGGATTGGTGTAAATAGCATCCGCATGCGGACCAAGTGGCTCATCAAAAAATAAATTATGATGCCGAAGGTTCTTTAATTTCACATCAATTCCCAAGTAAAAAAGCAAACTGGACGGCGCCATCACCCGCTTGTTCCAATATTCTTCCGAGTAGTTGCTGTAGTGCGGGTTGATCAAGTCTCTATCTACATGATGATAATCAGCACCAGCAATTACTACATCGGTCCTAATCTTATCTCCGGAAGTTAACCTCACCCGCTTTGCCAGACCCTCTTCTATTTCTATTTCCTCAACCTCCGCGTTGTAGATGATTTTTACCCCTTTTTCCTCAGCCAATTTCACCATTCCTTTGATGATTTCGTGCATTCCTCCTTTGGGATACCAAGTACCTAGCGCGATATCCGCGTAGTTCATAAGGCTGTAAAGAGCAGGTATATTTTCTGCAGTAGCACCAAGGAAAAGCACCGGAAATTCCATCAGGCGGATAATTTTCTCGGATTTAAAAAATTTACGAACATGAACAGACATGGATTGAAAAACATCCAATGCCAACACATCTCTTAGCAGTGATACGGAGGCAAACTCCATTAAAGAGCGGCTGGGTTTCTTCACCAGATCATGGATCCCGACTTGATATTTATACTTGGCCTGAGCTAAAAATTTATCCAACTGAGCAGCTGCTCCCGGTTCTATTCGCTCCAGCATAGCTTTAAATTCCTCCAGATTTGCCGGAATATCGAGAATGTCATCTTGCGAATAAACCACAGAATAAGATGGATCAAGACGGACTAGATCATAATAATCCGAGGGTTTCTTTCCAAAATGAGAAAAATAATCTTCAAATACATCTGGCATCCAATACCAACTGGGACCCATATCGAAAGTGAAACCCTGACTCTCAAATTTACGCGCCCTTCCCCCAGGAGAATCATTCTTCTCCAACAGCGTAACTGAAAAATCCTTGTCAGCCAGATGCGTGGCGGCAGAGAGTCCGGCAAATCCAGCCCCAATAACTACCGCATGTCTGTGCTTCATCTAGTTAATTAATGTGATTATAGACATTCAAATCTTCTTTGAGGTACTTACGGGCAATATGAATTCTATTTTTCACAGTTCCAATGGGAATTGATAGATGATCGGCTATCTCATGGTACTTGAATCCACGAAAATAGAGCAAAAAAGGAGTTCTGAATACTTCATCCAGCCTGTGAATCGCCTTATTGATATCTTCCATCGCAAAATTTCCAAATGCTGAATTATAGATGGTAGCTCCACTTGAATTGATGTAATGAAGATTATCAGAGGTGTCCACGAAAGTTGCCCTCCGCGTCATTTTCTGATAATTGGTGATGAACGTATTTTTCATGATCGTATACAACCAGGCTTTCAAATTCGTGCCTTCAGCAAATTTGTCCTGGTTGGTAAATGCTTTCACCATGGTGTCCTGAAGCAAATCATTGGCATCATCCTGGTCTCTTGTCAATTTCATCGCAAACGGTTTCAGCACACCTGTAAGTTGATCTAGCGAATAACTGAATTCTGTAGTAGTCATAGCCCGATAGTTTTGTTTAATCAAACATACAAATCATTAAACAAAATAACAAGAAATGCTGAAGCCTTTAGAAAAAGATCAGAGGTCTTATGAATTCAGAAGGTTAGACTTTAATAGCATAACGTACGGTTCAAGAAGGGGTTTTTAATGAATGCGCGGTGTAAAAAAAATGAAATACAAAAATCTTATATAAAGTTCTATGTTTTTGGGAGAAAAAAGTAAGCATTTTTTGTTTATGGAAAATCTTAAAACTTTAAACAATCTCATTTACTTCAAGTAAAACTTGTTTGATTTCCTTTGCATAAGTTAGTAATTGTACGTTCGAAGGAATAGCAAGTGATTGGTCCAATGCCTGCAAGCCAGAGATGTAAATTGTTGATTGGGGGAATTCTTTTGCAAGCATAGCAATATACTTCTGGACGTCATCTCCGGTGGGTGAGGAAGTAATCACAGTGAGCAAATAATCTGGTTGATGTATCTTGTACACCGAAATCAAATCTTGCTTAGGGGTACTTTGTCCAAGATAAATGACCTTGTGTCCATATTTTCGGATGAGATAGGAACTGAAAAGTAAGGAAAGCTCGTGGAGCTCTCCCTCCGGAAGGAAAAGCATAAATGTCTTGCCCGTATACTTGCCGATCTGCCCATCGATTGCTACGATCAACTTCTGTCTGATGAGATTGGAAATAAAATGCTCTTGGGCTGGATTAATAGCTCCCGTCTGCCAAAGAACCCCTATCCTTGTCAGGAAAGGGTATATCACATCCAGGACAGTCTCTTCAAAGCCTAGCTTTAGGATACTAGTCGAAAGAACTTTTTCAAATCGTTCTTCATCTAACTCAATCATGCTGAGCGTAAGTGCTTGAATCTGATCTTCATGATTTAAGGATTGGGTCGTAAGACGGATTATCTCCTTAGAGATATCCACTTGGCTCATTGCAGCTATTTTACTGATTTTTACTCCTTTCGAGTTTAGCAGGGCAACATTCAGGATATGCTTTAGATCCTCATCGTCATAATACCGGATGTTGGTATCCGTCCTCTTAGGATTAAGAAGATTGTACCGCTGCTCCCAAATTCTTAGCGTATGTGCTTTGATTCCAGAGAGTTGCTCCAGGTCTCTTATTGAATAGTTGCTCAATTTCCTTGCTTCTTAAAATATTTTTTAGGCACGATAAATAGGCCAAATGATACCGCTCCGTCTTTTTGTTTGCTATAATGATGGGCCTGATGTGCTTTCAATATACCTTTTACAAAACCGCTTTTAGGCCGATCTCCCCATTTCACACGCCGATGGATCAGCATATCATGAAAGAAGAAGTACAGCATTCCATAGATACTTATCCCTATTCCAAGCCAAAAGCGAGCGTCTAAATCTCCTGCGCCAAAGAATATCAGCAGTACAGCGATACTTCCGAAAAATAGAGAGAATAAATCATTCAGCTCAAAAAATGAATCTGAATGCTGGTGATGTGTCTTATGAATAACCCACAATGGTCCATGCATCAGATACTTGTGAATCGCCCAGCCGGACAGCTCCATTAATACAAATCCCAATATGATGTACCCTGTTGCTTCAATCATTAGACATATAACTTCACAGAAGTTGTTTTGTTTTTGCCAATCAGTCTTCAGGCAATTTATCGCCAATAAATTATATACCCATGGTAAAGTTTAATACAGCAAAGAAAAGAATCATCACCACTAGCATGAAAGCAGCCAGTGGATTGCTTTTTTCAAAATTTCCTTTTCTATAAATAAGCTGAATAAAAAATGCCACTGCAAACCAAGCTAAATAATTGCCGGGAGGAATAATTTCAAACTTCCAATACCACATATCCATCTTCACAGCCACAGGTTCCATGATGTAATCAAATGCCGTCATCGCGGTAGCTCCCATAAACGCTGCATGATAATCATTGGGAAGTTTATGAAACACCGATCCGGTAAGATATACCAACAGGAACCAGTTGACTCCAATAACAATGGGCACTTCCCACAGCATCGGACCAAGTGTGGTCCCATATACATAATCGCCAAAAAGATAGCCTGTGTGGATCCCAAGTAGCTCAGCACCAAATCCTATCCAGAAAGCAGCAGTAGCAAAAATAGGAAAGGCGTCATTCCAACCCCGGTGAAAACTTAAAATAATCAGCAAAGACACTAGGAGTTGGGCGGGGGTGAGCATCAAAAAGTAGTCCTTATAAGCTGGAATACTTAATCCAATAGCACCGACTATGTACAAAACTGCCACGACTATTTTTGCAAATATTAACCGCTTATTTTGAGCAGCTGGCGGAACCTGGGCTATTTTGTGCATTGTTTGGTAAGCATTTGGTTAGAGAAAATTCAACTATTAGCGCTGGGATTTCTAACTTTGTAAGTTCAAAATCAGTTGCAAAAAAACGAAATTCTAGCCACAATCCCCTGATATGATCTTATACAACATTACATACAACGTTTCCAACGACATAGAAGAGGATTTTGTCCAGTGGATGAAGGCAACTCATATACCGGATGTGTTTGCAACAGGACTCTTTACAGAGCATAAGTTCCTACGGCTGCTCAACAGTACAGACGATGCAAGTACAAACTATAGCGTTCAGTTTTTTGCAGAGAGTTCTACCAAATTGATTGAGTATGAAAATCGTTTTGCAAATGAGCTCCGCTATGAAACTCAAGCAAGATATGGAGAGAAAGCCTTGGCATTCCGAACGTTATTGGAAATTGTAGATTAAGAAATCTTAATTTATTTCTTTCATATTTTTTTATAACTTCCAGAACTAAGCTTTTTTAACCATGAAAAGATTTTTTGTTCTGTGTGGGATACGTATGTTTTTTTTAACTGGATTCTTTTTTAAAGACAGCCTTTTCATCGACTGGAGAATAAATATTCTACCGGGAGGGAAGTACAGGAAACCACTTCTTCGAAAACTTCAATCTCTTTTCTATACCAATGTCGAAGACGAATCCTCGGCTTTGCAGTATTCACTTTTAATTTTTAACTCATGAAAAAACTAGTTGCCGTTACATTGCTCGCTATAATTACTTCCTGTGGAGGTAATAAATCTGAAAATGCGAAAGTGGAAAATATTCTGGCTGATCTTTCCTATTCGGTGGATACTGTGGTGGTGGACGCCGGAGATGAATTTTTCAACTTGTCTAGGGGCATAAGGTCGTTTGCTCTAACCGAAGATAAAAAACGACTTTTCTACTTCGAAAACAGGCCACCAAAACTAGTGGAGATAGATTTGGATAATCTTAAGTTAGTCAGCAAAACTGATTTTGATGAGGAGGGGCCTGACGGCATCGGCAATTTCATAGCGCAAATAGCTGTAGGGTCCCAAGACCAGGTATTTGCGTTGGGCATGGGAGGAATGGGTCTATTTGATAAGAATGGAAAGAAACTTGAAGACCTGAAAGTCAACCCAAAGGATCTTAATTCGAATCTTACCGGGGATTTTATCTCCTTTTTTGTGAACTCCATTTACGATTTTTCTGAGAGACAATTCTACAGTTGGCCAATATCAGAAACTTCAGAGGGAAATGCTTTGTATAAAGTTGATGTGGAATCTGAATCCGCTGAAGTGTTCGAATTACCAGAGTTTGAGATAGCCGAAACCTACAGTCTACAAGTACAAGAAGGCAACAACTACATGTATTTTCCTCAGCAGGTCCTATTGATGCAGCACGACGGGCAGGTTTATATTTCCTGCTCGGCAACGAGCGGCATTTACAAGTTGGATAAGGCTAGTAATCAACTGGAATTCATTGAGATCAATCATCATTTAGTCTCGAATAAACTAACTGGAGCCGTCAATAATAATCTCAGCTCAGAAAAGGAATTCAGAGACGAATTAAGAAAAATACAGGCACAAATTTCTTACATGAACCTGACCTGGGATCCCACCCGCAACATGTTTTTAAGATTGGGAAGTAGAACCTTCTTAGGAGAAAACAGAGAAGACCCAAGTACTATTGAAATGTACTTATTTGCATATGATCAAGATTTAAAATTACTCGGGGAGACTAAGATTGAAGGCTTGACCAAACTCCTTTCCCAGTACTTCTTCAAAGATGGTAAACTCTGGGCTATCACAAATGTGGAGGATGAGTTGGGGTTTGCCGTTTACACCTTTGATTTTTGATGTTATGAACAGATTATTCTCCATACTCTTCTTGATTATTCTCGCTTCCTGTGCAGGAAAAGAATCCGAATCCACTGAATCGGTAAACATCCTGGACAACCTCACTTACTCCGTGGATACGGTAGTGGTGGATCCAGGAATGAATTAATCAACTTGTCTAATCGACTTCGATTAGCAGACTTATCACTGGATAAGAGCAAACTGTATCTCTTCAGTGATAAGGAGTCTAATTTGGCTATCATAGACCTGAATACTCTCCAATTACAGGAAAAAATACCTTTTGAAAAAGAAGGTCCCAATGGCGTAGGAAGTAATCTCTGGGAGATCAACACGCTGCCCGATGAAAAATTACTTATTAAAACGTTTCAGGAGGCAAGAATTTTTGACCTTCAAGGTCAAAAGGAAGCGGATATCCAACTTAAGGTAGAGGATGTAGAAGGAATAGATGACAGTAAACAACTTCAAAATAACAATCTCAGAATAAGTCAGGACTTAAAGCGGTATTATACCATACCTGGGTCTGTTTTCGATTTTGACCAAGTGATGGAATTTGCAGTAATCGATCGTAACACAATGGAAGGGTCCCTGATGAAGCTGCCTGCACTGGACATTACCCTTGCATTTTCCTTGATACTGACCAGTAAAGGTATGATGCAAGCCTATACAGAGGATATTTTTTATCTGGATCAAAATGGCCGCTATTTCATTTCCTCCAGTGCTACAAGCGATATCTATGCCTATGACCCACAAGTAGATTCTTTGCTGCTCTTTTCCTTTCCCATCCAGACCGTTCCCAAAGCAAAATCAGATCCGCCCAAACAAAAACAAGTCACGGATAGAGATCAGTGGAATTCGGAAATGGAAAAAATTAATGCTCAGGTCAAATTTAGCCCCTTGCTATGGGATGAAACCCGGAATTATTTCTTCAGGTTAGCCAGCACAATTACCGGTGACATCCCAGGAGGAAAAACCACCAATGAAGTTTTCTTACTAGCTTTTAATTCGGATATGAAACTGGTAGGAGAGACAATAATTGAGGGTTTAAATCATATTCCTGACTATCCATTCTATAAAGACGGCAAACTCTGGTCTTATGTCAATGTCGAGGACGAGTTGGGCTTTGCTGTATTTACGCTTAAGTTTTAAGGCACTGGTTAATAGTTTCTTAATTACTTTTTATATTATGGATCATGAAAAAACTATTGTTTCTTTTAGCAGTCACTTTTCAGTTTCTCTCCTGCTCAGCTCCGGATAAAGAGAGTGAGGATACTTTCAACTTTAACTACGCAATAGATACCGTGATGGTGGAGTCAAAAGATCACTTCTTTTTTCTCAACTGGAATTTGGCAATTTCAGATGTGGATGAAAAAAATAAATTGCTATACAATCTAAACCCAGAAACTCTATTACTTGAGGTGATTGATTTGGAAAAACTTCAATTGAAAGAAACCATTCAATTAGAGAAAGAAGGCCCAAATGGAGTTGGTGGAGGGTTTATTGTTGGAATCGACAAGAGTTCTAAGGGAGATTTATTTTTGATGAGCTTGCAGGGGGTACATCAGCTAGACGCTGAATATTCTAAAGTCAAAGAAATCCAACTGGATGGCAATCACCTTCAAGAGCAAGGTTTGCCACCAAATGCGGAAATTGATATTGATGGGATCATATCTGAAAATGGCAAATTTATAGTAGCTCCATACAATGAACGTGGCCCGAAAGGTAGAATTTTGGGCCTGGCCATTCTCGAAGTAGAAACTGGGCAATTGCAGCTTTTTCCGGCTGATTTTCTTCAATATCTGAAAGAGATGGAAATCTATATGGTACAGGACGGCCGCACAGTAGCATCACAACGTGAAGCCTTCAGCATGAAGCTATTAAAAGATAAGGTGATCATCAGTTCCGAAGCTAAAAATGAACTGTGGATATATGACAGGGAATTGGACAGTCTTTATGCCAAAGCCTTCCAAAGCACTCTTACAGCGGATTCTAAGCCGGGAAACTATAAAAGATTAGTGGAATCTATGGAGGAGTTTAATGCCGAGGGCGCTAAAAAGGGGGAAGAAGTTCACTTTTATCCATTTATACATGATGGAGATAACAACGTCTTTTGGAGGATTTCTGTAGAAGGTAAGACCAAAGTATTGAGTGCTTTTGACGAATCATTTGACATGCTGGGAGAAAAGGTACTCGAGGAGAACATTGATTTTGGATCTCAAGCATTCTTATTGGATGGGACGATCTACCAATTCCTGAACATAGCAGATGAACTGGCTTTTGTCAGACTAAAACCCTCCATTGTAGATCAGTGAGCGCAGATTATTATACCAATTTTTAAAAATGAAGAGATTACTTCTTGTAGGAATGATTTGGTTGCTAGCTTCTTGCGAGGAAAAAAATATTGAATCTACATCAGTTCCCTCTTCCCCTGATTTAAGCTATGAAATGGACACTGTGTTGATCCAAGCTGAAGGAGAGGAACTATATCTACGAATGAATCTTGCGATGTCAGATTATTCCCCTCATGAAGGACTCCTCTATAATCTTGTACCAGAAGCAGGGCGCGTGGAAGTGATTGATCTTAATGAGCATAGGCTTGATACAATCATTCAATACGCATTAAGAGGCCCAAACAGTATTAAAGAAAATTATCCATCTGGAATCAAGAAGTCAATCCTTGGCGACACCTATTTTAGTGACTTCTCTGTCATTCATAGAATCAACCCAACAGGTACGAAAGTAGAAACTTATAAACTCAATGGCCGATTACTTTCAGGAGATAAACTTCCCTATGAAACACAAATTGATGGGATGGGAGAAATCGCGAGAGATGGTTCATACTTCGCCAGTTTCTACGGGAAATTCCGGGTGGGGGGAAATATTTTGGGTATAGCCAAAGTAGATTTAACAAAAAAATCTGTGAAACTTATTCCAATTAACTTCTGGAATGAATTGAAAGAGTACAATATAACAGTGAACTATCGCCTAGGTAGAAGAAGTAGTTCAACCGAATTGAGATATCTAACCCTAAATGGTCCAGACATTATATTTTCTACTTCTGCAACGAATGAAATCTGGTATTATGATGCTGAAACGGATAGTGTCTTCCGCCGAAAATACCAAAGTTCTTTTACTTCCGATCAAAAAAAGGGTGACTACATAAAGGAAGTGACGGACCAACAATCATTCGAATACTGGATCGCCCGAAAAAACGAAGAGGTACTGTTTGGCCCATTGGTGAAGGATCATGAATCACAAAAATTTTACCGGTTCAGCAGAGAGCTTGACAAAAATAATCCCGATAAGCCCAATTTTATTCATGTTTTGACAGTATTCGATGCTAAACTAGATCAGACCCACGAAGTAAAATTGAAGAGTAAAATAAATCTTTCAGGTGAATATTTCGCAGGAAAGACCTTTGTGCACAAAGGGGGAATCTATTCCTATTTCAATCTGAATAATGAAATGGCTTTTTTAAGATTAACCCCTGATTTTGAAACGGTAGATTAAAACCTCTTGGTCTGTGAGGACAGACAAAAAAACAAGTTGAGTGGCGCAATATTTATATATGTATATCCGCTTTTCTACCAGTAAAACAATAAATGCTTCATAGGATTTGGAAAACATCAGCATCAAAGGCCTCTTCCGTCTTCGGTCTCCTGTCTTCCCTCCTGTAAAGCAAAGAAAATATAGCAACTGGTATCATTGCGGATAATCATATAATTATAATCTAAGTTCCACAGGGACCAGTACTAATCCAATCTGGGCAAACTCAATTTATATTTCATCGAAAGCATTCTGATTGCAATGATCACAGCAATGGAGATTAATAAATTAACATCCCTTGGGACTTCAAAGTAATTTAGAATTAAATAAATAATTGCCCCTGCGAGACAGGCTGAAGCATAAATTTCCTTACGAAAAAGTATTGGAATTTCATTGGTGAGGGTATCCCGGATTACACCGCCCATCACGGCCGAAAACATGCCCATGATTGCAGCGATCTCCGGCCTCATGCCCAAATTCAAGGCTTTTTCCACACCCAATACCGTAAAAAAGGCTATTCCTAATGTATCAAATAAAAACATGGTCCTTCGTAACCGGCTGAGAAAACCTGGGAAAATAAATGCCGCTAAAATGCCTATCAGGATTGCATATAGAAACCGCACATCCCCAATCCAAACTAACGGATAGCTATCCAAAAGAATATCCCGCAAGGTACCTCCTCCAATTGCCGTGATAAATCCGGTAAACCCTGCACCGAACATATCATGCTCACGCTCGCGAACTGCCAAAGCGCCAGAAATCGCGAACACAAAAGTCCCAACCAATTCTAATGAATATTGTAAATCCATATCTTAAAAGTCCTTAATTCTTTTTCTGCTTTTACTAATTACGACGTACTACGTTCGATTTACGGATTTTTACTTTTTAACTGACCAAATTGTTCCTATCATCTAATTTTAATTCGCTAAACTCCTACTTGACACCCCTTATTTGGAGATTGCCTGCCTGCGGCAGGCAGGCGTCACTTCTTCGTCGTTCGCAATGACGTACTTTTCAACTTTGGGTTTTCAATCTGCATACTGAACACTGCGACTGATCACTGCGCAGTTTCCAGCTGCTCTCAGTTTTTCTCCATCACAAAAACTCCCATCGCCCGTTGTCCATGTACCAATACAGATTTAGGGTGTTCCAAAAATCCTAATCCCATTTCCGATAATCTACTTAACTCTTCTTGTCCAAGTAAAAATCGTACTGAACCATCTGGAAGAAGAAATTTCCCTCCACCAAGAGATTTGCTCTCATCCTGCATCCCACCAAAAGCAGTTGTCATCCGAAACCAAAGTATGCCCCCAGGCCGAAGAACCCGAAGCAGACCGTTCATCATCTTCCAAAAGTGGGTTTCATCCTGAGCAAAATGCAAAACCGCAGAACAGATAACAGCATCAAATGCATGCTTGTGAAACGGTATATCCTCCAAGGAGCCCACCTGAAATCGATGATCGTCATACGATGGATCCAAGCTCTTTGCTTGGTATCTACAATATTGAACAGCAACCTCATTCTGATCTACTCCATATGCCTGATATCCACTATTGATAAAATAGACCACATTTCTACCTTCTCCACAGCCTGCGTCTAAAATCTTCATCTCCTTGGTAAACCTTCCTTTCAATACCTGATCCAACAAATAGATATCAATATTACCAAGCAGTTTATTTAACTCAGATATCTGCATTTTCAAAGTTGTTTAGCGCTTCTTCCATCTTGATTCTACCAATTTCTATTAATTCAGCTGCCCGGTAAAACTCCATGGACCTCGCCTGTCGTTTGCTGATTTCCACCAATACATCCACAGGATGCATGGCTAGCGTCATCCGGGAAAGTTTGTCATGCATGAGTTCAAAAGAACGATTAAGAAGATCTAAAGATCCTAAACTTTTGCTTTTGGGATTCTTATGGTGCTCCTCGAAAAAAAGTCCCATTTTAGCCCGATATTCCTGCATCCATAAAGGCATTTTTAGTAAACTTCTGCCTTCTTCGTCCTTGCTGGGAGGCAGCACAACTATGGATTCAGCGGCATTTAGATTCACGGCAACCACCAAATGCTCACCCACAAGCTGCAAATGCTCCACAGGAAGTGGGTTCAATACCCCTCCATCTATGTATTCACTTCCATCCAGAATACTTGGCTGCACCATCGTGGGGATACTTACTGAGGCTCTTATCGCTGAGAATAAACTTCCTGTTTGGAACACCCGCTCCTCTCCACTCATGTAATCTACCGCATTACAGGAAAAAGGAATGTTCAGATCTTCAATCTGACATTCTTGAATAATTTTCTTTATCTCCAGGAATACTCTCTCTCCTTTGATAAAACCCTTGCTGGAAAATGAAAAGTCCATCAGCCCAAAGACATCTATCCGACCCAAGTTGCAGATCCAATCCTTAAACTCCGGCAACTTGCCAGTAGCATAAATACCTCCTACCAGCGCTCCCACTGAACAACCCGATACTTCAGCAATAGTGTATCCACGTTCTAGAAGAACCTCAATAGCGCCAATATGAGCCATTCCTCGTGCACCTCCACTACTTAAGACCAGGGAAACAGATTTACTTTTCTCCATATTTTTACAGGAATATAACCTAACTTAATCGCCTGAAAACTTAAACGAAAGTACGTATAATGGGCCAATTTAATCCTTTTCACCTGGCTTTCCCCATTCGGGACATTGAAGAAACACGCTCCTTCTACGCTGATGTACTTGGATGTGATATCGGAAGAAGTACAGAAAAGTGGATCGATTTCAACTTCTTTGGACATCAACTGTCTGCTCATGTCAAACCAGAAGAACTTGCCAAAACTACATCCAATGCTGTAGATGGCAAGAATGTGCCAGTTAGACATTTCGGCGTGATTTTGCCTTGGAGTCAATGGCATTCGCTTGCTGATAAACTGAAGGAAGTAGGAATTGAATTCATCATCGAACCCTATATCCGATTTAAAGGAAAAGTAGGAGAGCAGGCAACTATGTTTTTTCTAGACCCTTCCGGAAATGCACTGGAATTCAAATCTTTTCAAGATGAAAGTCAAATTTTTGCTAAATAAATACCGTGCGCATCTACTCATTAAACCAAAAAATAGATCGGATCATTACTGAAAACGGCTCCTCTTTTCACTATTTCAGTGGTACCTCATATTTAGGCATCGGGTTGCAGGAACAGTTCAAACATAATGTTATTCTTGGAATTGAAAAATATGGCATCAACCATGGCCAAAGCCGGATAAATAATGTGCGTTTGGACATATTTGAACAGTTTGAAGAGTTTTTTGCAAATGCAGCTGAAGCTGAAAAAGCAATCGTCTTCAGCAGTGGCTATTTGGCTGGAGTTGCTGCCTTACAATTTCTGGGATCGACTGCCGATCAGATTTGGGTAGCACCAGATACTCATCCAGCAATACTTCCCACTCATCTGAAACCAGATCCGGAGCAGGATTTTGCAGAATGGAGGAAAGAGTGCCTTGCTAAAGCAGAACATTTATCTCCACAGCGTATTCTGATACTGGGGAATGCCATTGACCCGCTGACGCCTGAGATTCATGACTACTCTTGGCTGGTACAGGTCGCCCAAAAACATGAGGTCTCCTTATTGATAGATGATAGCCATGCTTTTGGGGTAATTGGGAAAGGGATTTTTGGAACATACGCTTCACTTAAATCTCTTCCATTAAGATTGTTGGTTTCTGGCTCATTGGGAAAGGGTATCGGGATTTCTGGAGGGATACTACTTACTGATGCCCAAACGCACATGGAGATCAAAAAACTTCCCATCTATGGAGGAGCCTCTCCGTGTTCTCCGGCTTTTCTGTATGCTTTTCTTGAGACACAGGACATCTATGCAGCGCAATTAAAGAGGCTAAAGCAACTGACCAAGTATTTCGCAAGCAAAAATCTGATTCCTGAACATATTATAGGAAATGAAAATTATCCGGTCTTCAGATATAGCGATACTTCGTGGGTGGATGAATTGGAGAGTAATAACATTATTACCTCATCCTTTCCCTATCCCACTGCAAATGATGAACGGGTAAACAGAATAATTATTTCCGCTTTTCACAGGGCAGAAGACATAGACATGCTTTCGGATACAATCATTCAAATCAACGCTAAATAATCACTTAAAAACTCATGAGGAATTTCTTGATAGTTGCTCTTTTCTTAATTACATCTGCTTGTCAAGATTCTAATTCAGTGCCTTTTGAAGATGAAATGGAGGATTTCCCTGTTCTCCGGCAAGTATTAGAAGATGTGGATAAGTACCAGGTTCAGATCATTTACACACAGATTGATCGGAATGAACATGGTAATCCTATCCTTACAGATTTCACTATAAATCTGGATGATGAACGCTATTTTTATCCTGCTTCGACAGTGAAGCTACCAGTTTCGTTACTTGCGCTGGAGTGGTTGAGGGAACAAAACATAGCAGGCTTAACGGCAGAGACAACTATGTTGACAGACTCTGTTCGTCCATCACAGCTTCCGGCAAAGGCAGATCTTTCTTCAAAAGATTCACTGCCCAGCATTGCCCATTACATCAAGAAGATACTACTGGTTTCAGACAATGATGGCTTCAATCGGCTTTATGAATTGCTGGGGCTGGATTACATCAACAACAAATTAAAGGAAAAAGGGCTTATACATAGTGTCATTAGTCAACGGCTGAGCTTCCCTATTTCACCTGAAGAAAACCGATATTTCAATCCCATCAAGTTCATTGATAGCACCGGAAAAGCCATTGTGGAGCTTCCAGAGAGGCATACAGATTCTGATTACATTGTACCGGGCAGTCCTAAATTGGGTAAAGCCTATATGGCAGGTGATTCTTTGATTCAGGGACCAATGGATTTTACATATAAAAACAAATTTGCTCTTTCTGACCTACATGGAGTTGTACAGCGGATAGTTTTTCCCCGTTCGTTTCCTGAGTTAGAACAGTTTAATCTCTCAGAAGAAGACCGGAAATTTGTGCTTAAATACATGAGCATGCTTCCCAAAGAAAGTGATTTTCCACGCTACGACTCCTTGGAATACTATGATGGCTATTCTAAATTCTTCAAGTTTGGAGCAAATGCGAACCCAATACCTGATAATTTTCGGGTTTTTAATAAGACAGGCTGGTCTTATGGTTATCTAATTGATGGGAGCTATTTTGTGGATTTTGAAAATAAGGTAGAGTTCTTTGTGTCTGCTGTGGTGTATGTAAATGAAAATGAAACACTCAATGACAATACCTATGAATTTGAGGAAATAGGGAAACCATTTTTTGCCGAGCTTGGCGAATACCTTTACCAGCTAGAATTGAAGCGCAAGAAGCAAATACCAGCTCAACTGGAGGAATTCAAGTTCGAGTACAATTAAATACCGAAACCAAAAATCTAGTTGCATGAGCAGTAAGAAAGTACCCTTTATCTTCCGTAGATTCTTCCATTTTTGGCTGGCAGTTGTGTTACCTGTGACCATGTTGGCTTTGCTTGTTTCTAAGCTTTACTATAACAATACCATTAATCTGGAACCGCTACGAGATCTTAATGTGTGGCTTTATTTTGCTTTACTTCAAGTATTTGTAAGTTTTTTCACGTACATCTGGGTGTATAGGCAAAAGGCAAAGGATTACAGAAACTAGTTTTTATACAAAAACAAACCGTAACATCTTAAAAGTTAATATCTTGGAGTAAATAATCCCCAGGATGAAATCGAGCCTGCGTGAGACAGACAGGCATGTGGCTTAAAAAAACAAATTATAAACACATGAAAAAACCATTCGTTACGCTGCTGATCTGTTGTATTTCTGCATCATTTACTTTTTCACAAACGCTTGCCGAAAAGCTGGGCTATGCAAAAGACGCCAAGCTCTTAATAATCCATGGGGACGACGTGGGAGTGGCGCACTCGCAAACAAAAGCAACTTTTGAGGCAATGAAAAATGGGCTCGTAACATCCACCAGTATGATGGTGCCGCCAGCGTGGTCCGCAGAAGTAGGTGAAATGGCTAAAGAAATGCCTGGCGCAGATATTGGAATTCATATTACGCTCACGAATGAATGGCTAAATTTCAATTGGGGACCTGAGGCGGGTAGGACGGCAGTTCCAGGTTTAGCAAATGAAAAAGGGCATATGTATGCAGATTGTGCTTCTGTCACCGCCAACGCAAGCCCTCAAGAAGTAGAGAAGGAAATACGGGCACAAATCCATACCGCTGTTCAAATGGGCATCAAACCCACTCATTTGGATTCTCACATGGGTTGCGTATTCTATGGGCGGCCAGAATATCTGGTTTCTTACCTTAAAGTCGCTCAAGAACTGAAAATCCCCGCTATGATCAATTCGCAGATGATAGAAGGTATAATTAAGCCAAATGCAGCGCTATTCTCAGGAATTCATGTGGATAAGTTCCCAGTTGTCGATCAGTTATTCATGGCGCAACCGACAGATTTTGAATCAGGTATGGTTGATTTTTATGAGAACTCCATAGCCGATATTCAACCGGGCTTGAATGTAATTTTAATTCATTTGGCATACGATGATGAGGAAATGAACGCAGTCACCAAAGGGCACAACACGTATCATGCCCCTTGGAGACAAGCAGATTATGATTTCTTTACAAGTGACAAAGCCAGGGAACTATTGGAAAAGAATGAAATAAAACTGGTCACTTGGAGAGAAATTGGAAAAGTAATGTAAGAATTGACGTGTAATCTTACTACTATCTACCTGTATTCGAATGCTCAAAGAGTAGTATCAGTTCCAAAGCGGATTTTACTTGACCCAAACAACGGCAATTATCATTGGCTACATTCTCCAAATGCCGTGATGACCAAGTTTCTCGATCCCCCATTTCTTCTGAATTCGCAGAGATAAATTCCCTGCCAAGTTCCGAGATTAAGTTTTCCACGAGAAATGGGAATTTGGAGCGAAGAATCAAAAAAACTGGCTTTAATGTGCCCAGGCATATCATCCGGCCCTTCATAACTGTGGATAAACCGTGGATAAGTCTCTGGAATTAACTCATTTACAAAGGTTTTGAAATCCTTTCTTACTGTTGGATCAGCATTTTCATTGATTGTTAAAGCCGCCGAAGTATGCTGGATAAAAACCTGCAAAACTCCCATTTGTATTTGGGAAATTTCGGGTAGTGCGTCTACTATTTGATCAGTGATCAGGTGGTAACCTGCCGGATATGGGCTGAGTCGTAGCTGATTTTGAAAAAAACGGTTCATGCTTCAAAGGTGCGGTTCTCTAAAAAAGAGGGATTAACCCTCTTTAATATTATCGTTGTCTAAAAAATAACTTTGTTCCTTCGCAAGAATCCCAAGTGCCAGCAAGATGCCCATCACTATTGATGAAATAATCTTCCATATCACGATCACAACTATGAATCAGAACACTGTTTTTGGTATTATATTGGAATAAATAATGTGTAAGATTGTCTACAACTTTCTTCTCATAAGTCCCTTCCAATGTATAATTTTTAATCTTTTTGGTGAAATTACCATCTGGCATTAAAGTATAAACATACGCTGAATCCTGTACAGCTGTATATACTAAGTCACCATCTACTTTCTCTTGGAATCCCACCAAAGACCAAGTCTGCCCTTCATCTCTTGGTTCTGGTTGATCATTGAAATCACATGAAAATGCAAAAATTGCAACTAAACTGAAAAGAAATAGCTTTTTCATAAATTTGGGTGGTTGGTTATACTGCGGTTTCCATGTCCCCAAACTCAATTACTTTGCCAGTATCTCCTTTTTCTTTAAGATTTTTCTACTATTTCTTACTCTTTTTTGCTTTGGGGTTGTATTCAAGAGCTTTTCCAACCCAAAATCCCCAATCTTCTTCCAGATCAAAACCCTCAGGATGGACGAATACGAATCCCTTTAATGGTCTACCTGTAAAATCCATTGGCCTACAACCTGCCCTTTCCAGACACACTTTTTGACCTTCTTCGCCTACACGTACTATAAGCAGATCTTCACCAGACTGTTTATCACGGGTGAGACCTATGCACATCTTTTCATCTACCATAAACAGTATACCACCCATCATCTTTCTGATAGTGTAAACTACTCTTCTAAGCTTAAAACTCAGGGCTAAACGTTCCAATAAATAATCATCATATGCCATGGATTTGTAACTATTTAGCCACCAGTGAAAAATAGGTCGATGTGCCGTTACATGCAGCATCACCACCTACTAACAGTTCACCATCCACAAACAAATATTCTTTGACTTTTGAACAGCTATTTATCAATTTTTCATCCGGAAAAATTAAGCTGTAGTGTTTCCGCTCTCCGATTACTTCATAATCAACTATTTCTGTTTTATATCTTCCACTCGTCGTTTCACTTCCTATAGTTTTGAGAAAGGTTCCGTCTACTTTAAAAACATATGAATGTATGGAATCTCTAATTGGCTGAAATTCAGACGCTACTCCTGAACTAAAATCCTGCCAACCTACTATATTCCAGGTTTGCGGAAATTCGCTTACCGGATCTTCATAATCTATACAAGAAAAGGTGCTAATAGCAAGAAATAGTATGCAAGTAGACTGTTTCATGTGTTTACAATTTGTTTTTTTTAACGGCCACATGGAATCTCGCGGGCATTATAATCATCCAAAGTGTGTGACGCTTGAGTCATGCATGTCTGCCTCAGGCAGGCTCGGTTTCATAATATTTATATTCGTAGCGAACACTCGCTGAATATAAAAATATTCTGTTTACAACCTTTTAAATAGTAGTTAGATCTTTTCAATATAATTCTCCAACACCCCAATTTCATCTATTTCTATTTTTACGTGATCGCCCACTTCCAGCGTAAATTCATCCGGAACGATGCCTGTACCGGTCATCATAAAGCAGCCAATCGGAAAGGTATTTGCACGGAAAAGCCATCCAGCTAACTCTTGGGGTTTACGCTTCAACTGAGTCAATGCAGCCTCACCTGAAAATGTCAAATTTCCATTTCTGTATATTTCCAGTCTTATCTTTGCAGTTTCCTCAATTGCTTTATCTGTGATACAAAGACAAGGTCCAATCGCTGCACAACCTGCATAAACTTTAGCTTGTGGCAAATAAAGAGGGTTTTCTCCCTCGATACTTCTACTACTCATGTCATTGCCACAGGTATAGCCCTGAATTTTTCCAGAAGGGGAAAGTACCAACGTCAATTCTGGCTCAGGCACATCCCAGGCAGAATCACTGCGTATATTTACGGCAGCTCCCGGGGCCGAAACACGACTAGCGGTTGCTTTGAAAAATAACTCAGGACGATCCGCATTATATACTTTATCGTAAAAATCAGCACCTCCGGCATCCTGAGATTCCTCCATCCTCGCTGTTCGGCTTCGAAAATAGGTCACTCCTGCAGCCCAAATTTCTTGATTTCCCATCGGTGACAAAATACCCTTAGAAATTAATGCTTCAGCCTCCTCCGCGCTAATTTTTTTCCAAGATTCACATTCCGCTGTTAGATAATCTTTCAGGTTTTCTTGAGACAATAAAGCGTCCCAATTTACTTCTGGACCGAAAAAAGCTTGCTTTTCCTGTAGCAAAAGCGTGCCCGAAGGCAATTTGTAGATTTTCATAGGTTAATAGGTTTATGTAGAAATTTAACAAAAAGATTCGAGAGCACATTAAAAAACTGCTGATGAAAGTTAGATAGTGCCGATGACGAAATTACTTAACCACATAGTTACATAGATTTATTCTTTGTTAAGGGGGCATAGAATCCGCTGAAAACGGAGCATAGAGTACGTACAATTAGAACTAGTATTTCTCCTTGCGGGATAAGGTTGTGCTTTTAAGCTTACTTTTTCAGCCATGCGTTTTACATTAATCATGAAAATGGTGAGTTATCTTGACAGATTACATAGAATCCTAGAATGAGCATCATTTTTTTTCTGACGCGTGAATTTGCGAAGCAACTTTTCCCCACTACATTTGCACCTAGATCATAGGGGGTGCCTTAATAAAACGGGCTGAGATCATACCCATACGACCTGATCCGGATAATGCCGGCGAAGGGAAATGAACAAGTGTCGCAACAAGCAGGAAAAAAAGAAGTGGTACCCTTCTAATTATCGTTCTGCTAGTGCGAACGGGTAAACAATAACAGGGAGCTTCCCTAGGGCTTTCTCATGTTTCACTCAACCTCCCGCAAGGGAATATTTCAAATGAAAAAGTTATTTATAGGCTTGGCATTATGCCTTGTCTCAATTTCAAGCTGGGCACAGCAAAGCCTTAGTGGAAAAGTGTTGAATGCATCATCCGGTGAAGCACTTGTAGGAGCCTCAGTATGGGCAGAAAACCAGGGTAAAGGGGGCGTCACAGATGAAAACGGCCTTTTTACAATCAACAAATTATCAGCTGGATCGCTAGACCTTCGGGTTTCGTACATTGGGTATGCTACCGTCAAGCGGACAATTGAAATCCCATATTCAGGCCAAATTACCATTGAGCTAAATGCGACGGACCTAATGACAGAAGAATTTATCGTTTCGGCTACACGCGCCTCGCAAAGTACACCTACCACATTTCAAGAAATCACCAAAGAGGCTCTTGCAAAGCGTAATCTCGGTCAGGACATGCCACAGCTACTGAATTTTACACCTTCAGTAGTCACTTATTCTGATGCTGGAGCAGGAATAGGCTATACCGGCATGAGGATCAGAGGTTCCGACCAAAGCAGGATTAACGTGACGGTCAATGGTATTCCCATGAATGATGCCGAATCTCATGGCGTCTTCTGGGTAAACATGCCCGACTTTGCCTCTTCTGTAGATAACCTCCAGATACAGCGTGGAGTAGGAACCTCCACAAACGGTGCCGCGACTTTTGGGGCCAGCCTGAACTTTCAGACAGACACGAGAAATGATGATGCTTATGCGCAAATTGATAATTCCGTTGGGTCATTTAACTCCTTCAAACATACTGTAAAAGTGGGTTCAGGTCTACTCAACAATCGGTTTGCGGTAGATGCGAGACTGTCCAAAATCACTTCGGATGGTTATGTAGACCGGGCAACTTCAGATCTAAGTTCATACTTCGTATCAGCCGGGTATTTTGGAGAAAATCATGTACTGAAACTGAATGTCTTTTCTGGAAAGGAAAAAACCTACCAAAGCTGGTACGGCCTTCCAGAATCCAAACTTGAAGATGACCGGAGATTCAACTATTATACCTACGAAAATGAAACAGATAACTATCAGCAAGATCATTATCAGTTGATCTATGCTGGAAAACTGGGAAGCAATTGGAAGGCAAACGGGGCTCTACATTATACTTACGGACGTGGCTATTATGAGCAATATCGCGCTGACGATGCTTTTGCAAACTATAGACTTCCAAATATAACCATCGGCGATTCTATTATTACCAACACAGACATTATCAGAAGGCTCTGGCTAGACAATGACTTCTACGGAGCTGTGGCTTCTGTGAACTATATCTCGGATAATGGACGTTGGGACGCAGTTTTGGGCGGTGGCGCTAACCGCTACGATGGCAGACACTTTGGAGAAATCATCTGGGCACGAATCGCAGGAAACACCGAAATCCGCGATGAGTATTACGATAATAATGCTGTGAAGGATGATCGGAATATCTATTTGAAAGCAACTTATGAGCTTTTCCCAGACTTTAGTGCCTACGGTGATCTTCAATTGCGGACAATCGACTATTCCTTTGAAGGCGTCAATGACGATGGAAGAATTGTAGATGGAGAGGAAAATTACACGTTCTTCAACCCAAAAGTGGGAATTAGCTACGAGAAGTCAGGCAGAACATGGTATGCAAGCTATGCCGTAGCAAACCGGGAACCAAAACGTTCTGACTTTACTGACAATCCAATCTCAGAAATCCCAAGGCCTGAGCGGTTAAATAACATCGAAGCGGGACTTCGGGCACAAAGTGGAAGCTTTACCTACAACGCCAATTTCTACTTCATGGATTACAAAGACCAGCTCATCCCGACTGGTCAGATCAACAATGTAGGGGCAAGTATCCGGGAGAATGTAGCAAATTCCTATCGCGCAGGGATAGAGCTGGATGCAGCGTACCAACTTTCAAAAGCATGGACTCTGGGAGCAAACGTGGCGCTAAGTCAAAATAAAATAAAAGAATTTACAGAATACGTAGACGACTACAGCACGCCAGAATTCAGTCAAGAAACCTTTACGTATAAAGATACCGATATCGCGCTTTCACCAAATGCCGTTGCCTCTGCGATGATCGAGTACAAGCCAATAAAGAATCTGTCGCTAAACTGGTTGAGCAAGTACGTAAGTAAGCAATACTTAGATAATACTGGAAGTGATGCCCGGTCACTTGATGCTTTCTTTACAAATGACATCCGCGTGAGTTATTCCGTACAGCCCCGCTTCTTCAAAAGTGTGGAGCTAAACCTCCTGGTGAATAATATCTTCAATGAAATGTACGAGCCAAATGGTTATACGTTTAGCTATTTTGTGCCTGGAGAAAGCGAGAAGGAATTAGTGACTGAGAATTACTATTACCCGATGGCCGGCACTAACTTCATCTTGGGATTGAGCTTGAAGTTTTAAATTTTGAGTATACTCCCAGATGCCTTTTTACCTATAAAGCAAATGCCTCAGAGGCCAATTTATAAGGATGTTTTTCTCGTTACTACACTACTTCTCTGAGTGATCTTTGCCCATGGTTCAGAACCATGGGCAATTTTCCATTCC
>Ga0307414_10000083_pt1 | contig 87233 bp, 76 predicted proteins | sample DK1Ometagenome_FD_203804 | JGI IMG/M metagenome (GOLD analysis project Ga0307414, IMG submission 203804) | Maize rhizosphere microbial communities from greenhouse at UC Davis, California, United States - DK15-O-3 | ecosystem: Host-associated > Plants > Roots > Rhizosphere > Soil | place: USA...
GGTCAGCGCGCCGAGCTCGGCGAGATAGTCCGCAATCTTCAAATGGTCCGGCAGAAGATCGGGGAACTGGGAAATGATCCGGCCGGCCAAGGAGATGTCCCGGGTTTCCACCGCGATGCCGGTGGGTTTGGTGAAAGCCTGGATGATGGGAAGGAGCGAGTAGGTCGCGAGCGCGGGCGCTTCGTCGGTCTTCGTGTAAATGATGGTGGGCACCTCTGGCATGGACGTGAGGGTCGTTTGGACCGGCCTTCGACTAGGGAAATCCCCCCCCGGGGTCAATCCCCGTCAGGGATCGGGCGCTGGATCTTCTTGTGTGAAATCGACCCTCCGCCGGTTGCATGTCCCGGGGACGGTGCTTGGTTCGTCGTGTTTCCGGGCACCCCCGCCTGATTGCCTGTCAAACAAGCATTTCAATTAGATCTTACAATCGCTAGATATGACCCCGGATCGAACCTCTGCCGCCAGCCCTACCTGTTCTTTCAATCGCGAGTTCAATTCCCCCGCCGAACAAGTGTTCGAAGCATGGACCGACCCGGCCTTGCTGGCGCAATGGTGGGGCCCGCACGGTTTCACGAACCCTGTTTGTGAATTCGAACCGCGGCCCGGCGGTGGTATCCGGATCGACATGCGCGGGCCGGATGGCGTGGTCTATCAGATGACGGGTGCGGTCGAGGAGGTCGACGCTCCGCGAAAGCTGGTGTTCACCAGTGCTGCTTTGGATGAAACCGGCAGGGCGGTTTTCAAGGTTCGTACCGTGGTGGAGCTCGCGGGAGATGACGGGCATACGTCGCTTTCCCTCCAGGCGTTCGTGATCGGGAAGACCTCGGCTGCGGCCCAATTTCTCGCGGGGATGGAGGGTGGCTGGACGCAGAGTCTCGAGCGCTTGGAAGCGCTGCTCGGGACCCCACGGGAGATTGTCTCGACGCGGATTTTCAATGCACCGCGAGCGGTCGTGTTCGAGGCATTCCGGGATCCGGAGCAACTGGCCGGTTGGTGGGGACCGAAGGGCTTCACCAATACCTTCGAGATCTTCGAACCGAAGTCGGGAGGCAGGTGGCGCTTCGTGATGCACGGCCCCGATGGGGCGGACTATCCGAATGCGAAGGATTTCATCACGGTGATTCCGGACGAGAAGATCGTCTTGAAGCACCTTGATCCGGCGCATGGGTTCCTTTTGGCGATGACCTATGCGGATGAGGGCAGGGGCACGCGCCTCATCTGGCGGATGCGCTTTGACTCCGCTTCCGAGTCGGCGAAGCTCTTCGAGGTGATCTCGGCCAAGAACGAGGAAAACTTCGACCGGCTGGAGCAGCACCTGATGAAGAGAGGTGCGTTGGCGGGGTAGATAGCGGGATGGAAATCGCCGGTGGGTTTTTTTGGAGGGCGACTAAACCCTTACCTCAGGGGGGGCGTTGAGAGTGGCGGGAGAGTTCAAATCCTGCCGAAAAACCCAATATGAAAACCCAGTTCATACCCCTGTGGGGGAGGGGGGCATTTGTCCTCGTCCTCATGATGGCAGCGGCTACCTCGCTGGAGGCCGCGCAAAAGACCCACCGTTACTTCAAGTTCGAGCAAACAAAATTGAGGGGAACGGCAAACAGCATCCAGGTCTCCGAGTTCCAATTCAAGCTGGCCGGCACCGCGCTCAATCTAACCAGCGTGGTAGCGACCAATCCCGGTGGCAGCAATCCCTCCGGTGGCGGCGAGGGGCCTGAGAAAATCAAGGACGGCAGCGTCGATACGAAATGGCTCGATTTCAACAAGAAGGCGATCGTTTTCGACTTCGGTGTAGCGACGACGGTGGACGAATACAATTACGCCACCGCCAATGACGCGGACGCACGGGATCCCGTGAGCTGGATCTTTTTCGGCAGCGATGACAATGTGAACTGGGTCCCCCTCGACGTCCGGAACGACGTGGCCATCACCACGGCCCGGAAGACCTATCAGACTGGCTGGGTGATCCCTGACACCGTGGCACCCCAGATCACAGCGTTCTCCACCAGCAAGTGGGTTGCCTTGAATGGCACGACCAATGTCAGCGCGAACTGGACTGCATTGCTTGCCGATACCGCGACCCTCACGGGATACGGCACGGTCGCCACCTCCGGGTCGCAAGTGCTGACCTTGGCCAATGACTCCGACACGCCCCTCACGTTGACCGCGACGAGCGCCTACGGCAACGCGACGGCGAACACCGTCGTCCGCACGGTTGCCGGTGGCACGGCGACCTTCAACTATGTGCGGTTCACCCCCGTGAAGCTCCGCAACGACCAAACGGCGAACAGCATCCAGCTCTCGGAGTTCTTCCTGAAAAGCGGGGTCACAAACCTGCCGATCACCGCCGCATTCAATGATGAAGGCGGCAACAGTCCTGCCTTGGAGCTTCCCTCCAATCTCACCGACGGAAACGTGGCGACGAAGTGGCTCAATTTCAGCAAGGGTGCGGTCATCTTCGATTTGGGAGGAAGTGTTGCCTTCGACTCCTATGGCTTCGCTACGGCGAACGACGCGGAGGTGCGGGATCCCGTCCGCTGGATTCTGGAAGGGAGCGACGATCTGGAGACGTGGACCATGGTCGACAATTTGACAGCCTTTGATGTCCCCGTGCCTCTGGCGCGGCAAACGTATACCCAGGACATTCCTCTGGCCGGGACATCGTTGATTCCTTTCGCCAACATCAACGGGGAAACGAAAGTGGTCTCCGGCGAGCCCATGACCCTCGTGTGGAAATCGGGTGGGGGAGCGACGGTGACGATCAACGGGAACAATGCGGCGGACTCCGGCTCGATGGACGTCTTCCCGACCGTCGATACCGTTTACACGCTCACCGTTACCGGTGCGAATGCGCTCGTCGCCACCGAATCCCTTTTCGTGGACGTGGTCACGCCCGCGATTGCCGAGATCAATTACGCGAACTTCGATGCCGCCGGCGAGGAACTCGCGTTGCTAGGTCAGGCGTCCGTGGTGAATGACTTCGTCCTTCGTCCGGCTCCCGGCGACTTCAAGCGCCTGCGTATCACCCCGGATCTGGGAAGTTCCACCGGTGCCGCGTGGTTCAGGAAGCGGATCGATTTCTCGGAAGGATTCGAAACAACCTTTGATCTCCATCTGGTGAACACGACCGGGAACGGCGGCGCGGGTGCCGATGGCATGGCCTTCGTCATTCACAATGACCCGCTGCGCACCCAGGCGTTTCCCCAGCAGACGCAGGAAAACGGCCTGCCTCTAAACGCGCTGAACATCTCCTTCGATTCACATCAGAACGAGAACGATCTGAGCGCCGCGACCGTGCAGGTGAGGAATGGGTCCGGATTGCTGGGGATGGCAAACCTGGCGACCTTCCCGTCGATCGCCCTCGGGGGCACGGCGGAGGCGAAGGATCTCAGCCGCACGAGCGGATCGGTGACACCTTACAAGGTGCGCGTCGCTTACTTGCCCGGTGATCTAGATATCTACTTCGATGGGGTCCTCGTAATCGACAGCCTGGTTGTGGACCTTGGCGAAATCCAGGCGGTCGATGAAAATGGCTTGGGCTATACCGGTTTCACCGCGCGCACCGGAGGCTGGTTTGAAGCACACGACGTGACGAAGTGGAAGCTGATCGAAGGCCCGCCCGCTCCTCCTCTGGTTCTTACCTCCTTCGCGGTCAATGGTGGTGCTTCGCCTGCTGCGACACTCCATTGGACATCGAGTCCGAATCGCACTTACCGCATCACTTCCTCCACGGATCTCGTCGATTGGAGCACGGTGATCCAGAGTGGAATTGCCGGGGATCTGGACGGCTTGAATAACATTTCCGTAAGCATGCCTTCCGGCACACGTGCGTTCATCCGGGTAGAAGAAGAGTGAGTCCCGTTGGCGCGGGGGAAGGCCGAATCGGGGTGCCTTCCTCCGTGCCATCCGGGTCGCGCAACGCGAGCCCGGTTGAAGGAAAGAAAGAGGAGGCCCGTCAGCTCCTCCGCCAGTGGCAAACTGTTGCCCCGGGATATCGTCCGAGGACTTGCCGCATCTCTTCGAGCGCTTCTACCGGGCTGACAAATCCCGCACCGGTTCCGGCGGTCGCTATGGTCTGGGCCTCGCCATCTGCCAAGGGCTGGTGCATGCCGAAGGCGGCTCGATCCTCGTGGATAGCCAGCCGGGCGAAGGTGCCACCTTCACGGTACTTTTGCCGAAGCCTACGCCCTCATAGGTGGGTCCTCAGTCCCTCCCTTCATGACGGAAGGCATCGTCGTTGGAATCGTCGGGATTTGAGCTGCTGCGGCCCTGTGCTTCCCTGTGCATTTTGCCCCCGGGAGCATGCGGATTGCGCAGGCTAAGGCCGGCCAGGGGGCGTAAGTGCCGCCTGCCAAGTTCGAGAGTCGTTGGCCTAGAGCGCGCGCCACGGATTCGGCATGCGTTCTGCGAAACAATGGGAAGGACTGATTCGCAACGACTAGGAAGGAGGTGATCGTATGAAAACAACCGCCATCGTATTCGGGATCGTCTTCTTGCTCATCGGCATCCTCGGGTTCGTGCCCGCTGTCGCGCCCGATGAAATGCTGCTCGGCGTCTTCCACGTGAACGCTGCACACAACATCGTGCATCTGCTGTCCGGCGCGATTGCCCTAGCCTGCGGTCTCGCGAGTGACGGGGCCTCCCGTCTCTATTTCCGCATCTTCGGAATCGTGTACGGGCTGGTTGCGGTACTCGGCTTCGTCCAAGGCGAGGGGCATCTGCTCGGCATCATCTCGAACAACATGCCGGACGTCTGGCTCCACGTCGCCATCTCCGTCCTGGCGCTGATCCTGGGATTCATGCCGCATCACAAACCCGCGATCGCGACCTGAGGCTTTTTAATGATCCCGTCCCTTTCTCCGTTCGTATCCGCTCAGCCGGGTCTCGCAACGAGATCCTTTTCCATGAAGATCTCCGCGAAGGGATCCTCGTTGTAGCGAGGGATCTCTCGGAAGCCTAGATTCCTGAACAGTCGGATGGCGGCTGCCGATTTCGGGGTCGTGTCCAAGCGGAGGAACTTGTAGCCGAGTGCCCTGGCATCACGAATAGCCTGGAGGCTACAGGGCGTGTCCCACGCCCCTGCCGCGGAGAGCTTTTCCCAGATACAAGCGCTTCAGCTCACAAACGCCCTCCGAAAAATATCTGACGCCGACCGTGCCCTGCACCTTTCCTCCGGCCTCGACCACGCGGAAAGAACCTCGGCTCCCCGTGTAGATGACCTCGATGTCGCCGATGTCCGAGTCCTTGCCCCCCGGTATGAACTCATACCCCATTCCGGCAAGCGCCTCTTCAAAGAAGGCGAAGAGAGCGCCGCGGTCGCCCGGAGCATAGGAGCGGATGATCCAGTCCTCGTTCACGCTCCGGTGGGCGAATAGCATGGGATGCCCGCGGTGAAAGCGGGCCCGGAACTCACGGCTGCAGGACCACGCCGGATTCCTCCAGCGCCAGAGCGGCCGCGCCGACCATGCCGGCTTCGTTCCCGAAGCGGGCGGGGAGGATCATCAGGTGCTCTTTGAAGGGAGCGGAAAGCTGCGCGTAGAGATGCGCGGTCAGCGGATTGAAGAGGATGTCGCCCGCCTTGGCCACGCCACCACCGATGATGACGGCCTGCGGATTGAGCAGCCAGCAGCAGTTCATGATCGCCGTCGCCAGCTTGGCCGCGACCTGATCCCAGATGCCGAGGGCAATCTCATCGCCGAGCAGCGCCGCCTTCGCCAATGCGGCGGGTGAGCACTCGGCGAGATGGCGCTCGATTCCCGCATCCAGATAGACCTGCCGTGCATCGGCTCCGATCTCGTTATTCCCGACATAATCTTCAAGCGCTCCGAGGTTCCCGTAAGCACCGCGCCGTCCCTGCCAATCGATCGACATCTGTCCTACCTCGCCGGCACCGAATTGGGCGCCGCGCACCATCTTGCCATTGCACACCACGCCGCCACCGACACCCGTTCCCAGCGTGAGGGCGACCAGGTGATTGAGTCCGCGTCCCGCTCCGCGCTTCCACTCGGCATACGCCATGCAGTTCGCGTCATTCTCCACGACCACGGGGAGCTTGGTCGCCTCGGCCAGCCGCTTCTTGAGCGGAATGGCGACCCAGCCGGGCACGTTGGTGAGATTGTGAACGATGCCCTTCTCGAAATGAACGAATCCCGGGACACCCACGCCGATCGCTTCGATCCTCGGGTGCCTATCGCGCAAGTCCCCGATCACCCGCAGCATGGCTTCGATCAGGGCGTCCGGCCCGTCGAAGTCCGGCGTGGAGATCGCCGGTGCCTGATCGATGATATTGCTGCGATAGAGAACGCCGAATTTGACGGAGGTTCCGCCGAAATCGACACCGATGGCGAGAGGGGTTTCAGACATGGCTAGGTGCTTACTGTGTATCCACTTCGAGCGGTCTTGGCACGTACTTTAGTGAAGATTCAGTGAAGATTTCTGATAGCCGCGAGCCGGAGGCCCTCCAGCGTTAGATCCGGATCGACCGTTTTGATCTCCGGCAGGCCGCGTGCGATCAGGGACGCGTCGCCGCCGGTCGCTACGATCACAGGGTTGCCCGCCATCTCTTGGCGCAAACGGGCGATGATCTCGCGAACCAGCCCGCGGTAGCCGAAAACGGCACCGGCTTGCATTGCCTCGACCGTCGATTTCCCGATCGCGGAAGCCGGTTCATCGAGCTCGATCTGCGGGAGCAGGGCGGTGCGACGCCCGAGATAATCCTGCATCGCTCCGAGGCCCGGCGCGATCACCCCGCCGCAGTAGCTGGGGCCCGCGGCCACCACGTCGAAGGTTACGGCCGTGCCGAAATCGATCACGATCGCCGGAGCCCCATGTCGGGCACTCACGCCGATTGCATTGGCCAAGCGGTCCGCGCCGATCTGCTCGGGACGCGGATAGTCGATGGTGAGCCCCATATCGCTCTTATAGGTGAGGGGATGGAGCGGCCCGCGGGCGACGAGCACCTCGCGTAGGATCCGCGCCTTCTCCGGCACCACGGAGCAGAGCAGCGTTCCCTCGAACTCGAATCCTTGGAGCACCTTCTCCAAGCTCTCCGGCGATATCTCCGGGGTCGGCAGCCAAGCGCGCTTCGCGAGGAGCGACTCCCCATCGGCGAGGGCAAATTTCGTGCGGGTGTTGGAGTTATCGACGAGGAGCCAGGGCATCGGGGGAGCTTACCAAGAGGAAGAGTTGAAGACGCGGAAGCCGCCATCGGGCAGCGAGGGGGCGGTGTTGCCGGTGCGGATCGTGAGGCTGCCCTCGTTCAGTTTGAGGTTGATCGGTCCCGCCAAGTCCTCCGGCGTGAGCCAGAAACTGAAAACGAGGGTGTCCATTTTTCGGGAGGCATTACCGGACAGATCCGTGTCGGCGGGTTCGTGTTCCTTACCGTTTGAGGTCAAGAGCCGTGCCGGGTTCAGCATGTCGTAGTCGTTGTCTCCGTCCTGCTTGAGAAAGACCCGGAGCCAAAGATTCGAATGGTCTCGCTCGACCATGCACTGGGATACCCGGTATCCGGCGGCTTCGTCCCGACTCCAATCGTAGGGCCGGAACCATTGCCACGCGGCGAAGACGACAGATACCCCGAGCGCCAGGAGCAAGAGGAGGGTGCGTCGCTTCACTGCCGCAGGCATAGCGATCCCGGGTGCCTGCGCGCAAATGAAAATCGAAATTGTAGCGTCGGTCGCAGTCGCTCCTCTACGTGGAAACAAAACGGGCGGACCCGCGAAGGTCCGCCCGCTGTGAGATGTTGTCGGGAATCCTTTAGTGCTCGTAGCCGCCTTCGCCGTGTTCGGCGAGGTCGAGGCCGGCGGTTTCGGTTTCGACATCCGGACGGAGGCCGAGGACAACCTTCACGATCAGGGCGATCACTGCGGTGGCAACCACGCTCCACACGATCGTCAGACCGACTGCCTTGAACTGGCTCATGAGGAGGCCTTCCTTGAGCGGGCCAACCACGGAGTTAACCTTCTCGTCGGCGAAGACACCGGTCAGGATCGCACCCATGGTGCCGCCCACGCCGTGCACGCCGAAGGTGTCGAGAGCGTCGTCATAGCCGAGCATCTTCTTCAGGTAGGCGCAGGCGAGGAAGGGAACCACACCGGCGAGCACGCCCATGATGACGGAAGAGGTGGAGGTCACGAACCCGGCAGCGGGGGTGATCACAACGAGACCGGCGACGATCCCGGAGCAGAAACCGAGCACGCTCGGCTTGCCCTTGAGAACCCACTCGGCGAGTGCCCATGCCAGACCGGCGGTGCCGGCGCAGAGCGTGGTGGTCACGAAGGCATTCGTGGCGATCGCATCGGCACCGAGAGCCGAACCGGCGTTGAAGCCATACCAGCCGACCCAGAGCATGCCGGTGCCGACCATGCAGAGAACCATGCTGTGCGGGGCCATCGGCTCCTTGCCGAAGCCGGTGCGCTTGCCAAGGATCAAGCAGAGCACCAAGGCGCTCCAACCGGAAGTCATGTGAACCACCGTGCCGCCGGCGAAGTCGATCGCCTTGATCGCGGCATTCGGGTTCAGCGGGCCGCACATCAGGCCGACCGTGGACCACACCATGTGGGCGAAGGGGAAGTAAACGGCGAACATCCAGATCAGGATGAAGACCATGATCGAGATGAACTTCATGCGCTCGGCGATGGCACCGACGATCAGCGCCGGGGTGATGATCGCGAAGGTCAGCTGGAACATCGCCCACATGCCATCCGAGATCCAATAGTAGCCTGCACCGACGGCTCCGGGCTCCACGCCCTTGAACATCGCGTTGCTCATGTCACCGATCAGGGCGCTCTTGGCGTCCACCCCGAAGGACAGGGAGTAACCGCAAAGCCACCAGAGCGGCGTGATCATGCATGCACAGCCGAGGCACTGGGCCAGCACGGAGAGCACGTTCTTCTTGCGGACCAAGCCGCCGTAGAAAAGAGCCAGACCGGGCAGAGTCATGAAAAGCACCAGCGCGGTGCTGACCATTTGCCAGGCATTGTGGCCGGGGCCGGGGCCGGCGACCAGCGAGGTAGCGCCGCTCGCCTTCTCCGGACGTGCCACGTTGTTCATGTAGGCCTCGATGTCGGCCAGGCGTTCTTCCACGGTTGGCGTGGCTGCTGCGGCAGCGGGTGCCTCCGCCGCCGGAGCAGGCGCAGGGGTTTCCTCCTGCGCGCGGGCACTCTGTGCCAGGGGCAGGACCATCATTGCTACGGCAGCAAACGCGCAAGCGCCGCGTGCCAATCGTGTTTTCAGGCTCATGTCGACTCGGTTTCGGATGGATTGTTCAGCTAGGACATTTTCAGTCCCTAACTGTTGAAGGGCCCGGAAAGCAGATCCTGTGCCACTGCTTTGAAGCAGTGGTTCATCAATGATTTCCAGTGATTTGTGTCGCTTTTGAGCATGTGCAAGGTGTTTGAAGTGTGCAAGTCGCGAAAACGTCAATTGATTGTCGTTCCCTCGCGCTCGGGGCGGTTGCCTGGGAAAGAAGGGAATCCTTTGAACGGGTCGGCTTTTCCGCTGTCACACCCAGTCCGGGCCGATGCAGGTACGGGTCAGCGGAAGTCGGGGCTTCGGTCCGGGCGTCTGTTGCCCGGGGGAGCCTGCATCGGCCTCCCCGACCCGCGGATTTTCTGATAGAGTTGATTGTCCCGAAATCGCGCCTGTTTTGTTGCTGTGAGCGCCTCTCTATCAGCTGTCACCACAAGCGGGGCTTACGGTTTCAAGCATTTCCGGAAGCGGCTGTTTGCCATGAAGGGTGTTTTTTTCGGCCTTGCCAGACCATGGGGAGGCCTCTAGTTAGACGCCCGGTCATCGAGCCACCCCGCGTTCTTTTAGCTGGACATTACTATCAGGGTTTCTTAATTAGTTGCCCGATAGGCAGCGTCCTTTGTGCTCAAAGCACGTGGTTCGCAAGATGCCAAACAGCCTCCCGGAAGACGGTGAAAGCCTGATTCACGGAGGTTTGCAGCAACCGAACAACCGAATACCAAGATGCGCAAACACACCAAATACGTCGGCGCCCTGGCCGCTGCCTCCGCCCTTGTGGCTGGCTACGCCTCGGCGGAACTTGAAGGGGAAGTCCACGTCGGCTACAGCTCGCTCTATGAGTTCCGCTTTGTGGACCTCGGCAGCGATCTGATCGAAGCTGGCGCGGATGTTTCCTACGAAATCGCGGATGGCTTCGGTGTCAGTGCCGGTGCCTGGTACGGTTCCGTGAATGACTCCCAGACCTTCGGCAACAGCTTCAACGAGCTGGACCTCTACGCCGCGGTCACCAAGGAGTTCGGCCCGGTCTCCTTCGAGCTCGGCTACATCTACTACTTCTTCTCCGACACTCCCGGCACGGCTGACACCCAGGAAGTCTACCTCGGTGCCAACTACGAGATCGGCTGGGGCGTCAACGCTGGCGCGACCTTCTACTACGACTTCGACTCCAACAATGGCTGGTACCTGCAGCCGGAACTCAGCAAGAGCTTCGAATTCAACGATTGCCTCTCGCTGAACCTCTCCACGGGTATTGGCATTGCTGACGGTCACGGTTGGCAGGTCTCCGACACGCTCGGTTCCGTCGGCACCGCCGATGGTTTCCAGGGCTGGTTCGTCAAGGCTGAGCTTCCTTGGGAGTTCCGCGAAGGCGTCACCCTCGCCCCGTACGTCAAGTACGTGGATGCCGATGACAAGCTGGTTTCCGACACCCCAGTCGTGGGTGGCACCGGCACCCTCGGCGGCCGCGAGCACCTCATCGCCGGTGTGAAGCTGTCCGTCGGCTTCTAAGCTGATCGGATCGATTCCATCGAATCCTACTTCAAGGCGGCCGCGGAAACGCGGCCGCCTTTTTTATTTGCGGAGCGATCGTGGATGGTACGACCGCTGCTTATTTCAGTGTGAACAAACGGCGGAAACTTCATACCGCAGGTGTTCCCAAATCCCCAGTTCCACACCGAAATGAAATCGTTGACATGCTTCCGATCCGCCGTTGCCGGGATGCTCGCTCTCTGCGGAATGGCCCAGGCAGAAACGCTCAAGATCGCCTATTCCGATTGGCCAGGCTGGGTCGCTTGGGAGATTGCCGTCCAAAAGGGCTGGTTCAAAGAGGCCGGCGTCGAGGTGGAGTTCCAGTGGTTCGACTACGTGCCCTCGATGGATGCCTACGTGTCTGGAAAGGTGGACGCCGTCTGCATGACGAATGGCGACGCGCTCGTCACCGGTGCCACGGGCAAGCCTTCGGTGGGCATCCTCATCAATGACTACTCGAACGGCAATGACATGATCGTTGCCGCACCGGGCATCGAGTCGATGAAGGATCTGAAGGGCAAGAAGGTGGGTCTCGAAGAAGGCTTCGTCTCCCACTTGCTCCTCCTCACCGGTCTCGAAAAGAATGGGTTGAAAGCCGAGGACGTGACCGTGGTGAATACGCCGACGAATGAAACGCCGCAGGTGCTCGCTTCGAAGGCCGTGGATGCGGTGGGTGCATGGCAGCCGAGTTCCGGCCAGGCGCTGAAGGCGCTGCCGGGATCCAAGCCCGTCTTCACTTCCGCGGATGCGCCGGGTATCATCTATGATCTCCTCTACATCTCCGCAGAGAGCCTGGAGAAGAACAAGGAGGATTGGGCGAAAGTGGTGAAGGTCTGGTACAAGGTCGCGGACTACATTCGAGATGAGGAGAACCTCGATGACGCGCTGAAGATCCTCTCCGCCCGCGTGAAGATCTCTCCGGAAGAGTATGAGCCATTCCTGAAGGGCACCTACATCCTCACGCTGGATGAAGCGCTCAAGCGCTGGGAAAAGGGCGATGGTCTCGGCAGCATCTACGGCTCCACGAAGATGGTGAATGATTTCAACCTGAAGTTCAAAGTCTACGAGAAGAGCCAGGATCCGGAAAAATATCTCGATCCCTCCTTCACGAAGGCGCTCAAGGAGTAGTGAGGCTGTCCGTTTGATCTGATCGCGCCGGACCTATCCGCTCCGGCGCGCTCCTTTCCTGAACGCTACCTTGTCATGGCGCGCCCCGGCTTCCTAAAAGACTGGTTTCTGATCCGCCGCGATCTGCCGCAAGGCCGTCGCGTCGCCTTGACCATCGTTTCGTTCGTGCTGCCGCTGGTGCTCTGGTGCGTCGTCTCCTACGTGCCGTGGATCTGGCACCCGGACGTGAAGATCGAGCTTTCCGCGGAGCGTGAAGGGGTCACGACCGTCTTCACCGCGGGCGACCATGTGAGCAAGGGCTTCTTCCCCGAGTTTGTGAAAGCGGTGCGTCAGGAGAATGCCGCGGTGACAACCGCCAAGGAAGCAGGCACACCGGCAAGCGGGGCGAAGCGGAAGAACCAGAAGCTGCTTCGCCAAGTCGCGCCGCTTGCGGTGGATGAGGGATGGCTTCCCTATGGCGATAGCCAGAACGATGTCGTGCTCTACCATGTCTGGCGGGATCTCGCGACAGGGGCGAAGGTCGCATCCAAGCCTGCCTTGACCGACGAGAACCTCGGCATTGTCCGGCAGAATTGGGCGACGCTTTCCGCGCTCTCGCCGGACTTCGTGTTCCGCCTATTGCCGGATGAACCACTCTTGAAGCTGGTCCCCCAGGGGAAACCGGCAAATCCGATCTATCTTCCTGCGCCGCATGAGGTGATCCGCACTGGCAAGCGCGATTTCACCGCGAGCGCTCCGGCGGGTGAACTCACGATGATGCAGCGCTACAAGCAATCGCTTCGCGTCATCCTGATGGGCTTCCTCTGGGCCTGCGTGATTGGCATTCCGCTCGGGATCCTCTGTGGTGTCTTCGATTTCTTCTCAAAGCTCTTCGAGCCCTTCGTTGACTTCTTCCGCTACATGCCAGCGCCGACTTTCAGCACCCTGTTGGTAGCGGTGCTCTTGGCGGGGGATGCACCAAAGATCGCTCTCGTCTTCATTGGCACCGTCTTCCAGATGGTGCTGGTCGTTTCGAAAACCACGCGCCTGCTGGATCCCGCCTTGCTTGAAGCCGCGCAGACTCTGGGCGCAAAGCCACGGCAGATGCTGACGAATGTGGTCATCCCCGGCATCTTGCCGAATCTCTACAATGACCTCCGCATCCTCCTCGGCTGGGCATGGACTTGGCTCGTCATCGCCGAGCTCATCGGCGTGAAAAGCGGCCTTACCGAGTTCATCGAAACGCAGGGCCGCTTCCGGAATTTCGATCGCGTCTTTCCCGTCATCATCCTGATCGGTGTCACGGGCTTCGTCACGGACCAGTTCCTCTCGTGGCTCCATGGACTGCTCTTCCCTTGGGCAGGTACGTCCTGTGCCTTCTCACGCACCATCGCGAAAGTCTTTACATGGCCCTTCCGCGCGATCGGCTCCGGTCTTCGAAGCCGTGCCGCCACGATCGAATCCGCGCGTCTTGCCGCTACCCGAGATCACACGCCATGAGCGCCGCCATCACGCTTCCTGACTACCGCGATCAGTCGCTCGATGTGACCGCCCGCTTCGCGCGACTGCAGCAGCGGCCGGTGGCGCTGGAGGTGAGGGGATTGGCCAAGCGATTCGAGACACCGCGAGGCATCGTGACCGCGTTGAATAATGTGTCCTTCTCCGTGCACAAGCGCGAGCTGATGTGCGTGATCGGTCCGTCCGGCTGCGGCAAATCGACACTTGTTAGAATCCTCGCCGGCCTCGAAACGCCGAGCGCGGGCGAGGTGCGCGTGTATGACGAGCCGGTCTCCGGCCCCGGCTCGGATCGCGGGATGGTGTTCCAGGGCTATACGCTCTTCCCTTGGATGTCGGTGAAGCAGAACGTGATGTTCGGCCCCCGGATGGCGGGAAAGTCCTCCTACATGGCTGAGAGTGAGGCGCGGGAGTGGATCGATCTGGTGGGCCTTTCGAAGTTCGAGAATTCGTATCCGCATCAGCTTTCCGGCGGCATGAAGCAGCGCGTCGCGATCGCGCGTGCGCTGGCGAATCAGCCGCGTGTGCTCTTCATGGACGAGCCCTTTGGCGCGCTCGATGCACAGACCCGCTGCAAGATGCAGTCCTATCTGCTGGAGATCTGGAAGAACGTTGATATCACCATCGTGTTCATCACCCACGATCTGGACGAGGCGGTGTTCCTCTCCGATCGGATCCTCGTCCTCGATGCGAATCCCGGTCGCGTCCGCGAGGTGGTGGAGGTTCCCGTGCCGCGCCCGCGATCCGACACGCAGCTTTTCGATCCTACCTTCATCGCCACGCGGAAGCACATCGACCACATGATGCATCCGCCCGGGCAGGGGCAGAAAGACACGCCGGTGATGCGGCTCGCGGTGTCCGATCCCGACGTCGTCTAACAGTTCGCTCAGATCCAAGCGGTAGCGCCTCGGCGGGACTCTTCACACTTTTCGATCAAAACGTATGAATCCAGTTCAAGTGCGGGCGCTCCGCGATTCGTTGAAGCAGCAAGGGGTGAAGTACTGTGTCGGTGCCTATGTCGACATCCATGGCGTGCCGAAGGGAAAGTTCGTGCCCATCGATCACTTCGAGGATTTCGCCGCCGGCTCGGAACTCTACACCGGCTACGCGCTCGATGGCTTGGGGCAAAAGCCGAATGACGATGAGATCAATTCCGTGCCGGACCTTGAGCGCGGATGCGTATTGCCGTGGAACAAGGAGGTCGCATGGTTCCCCGCGGACAATACTTTCAAGGGGCAGCCCTACGAGGTGAGCACGCGTGTTGCCTTGAAGAAGCAACTCGCTGCCGCGGCTGAGATGGGCTTCGGCATGAACCTCGGCATCGAGTGCGAACTCTATGTGCTCCGCCTGACCGAATCCGGACAACTGGAGATCCCGAACCCCGATGATGATCTGGTGAAGGCCTGCTACGATGTAAAGCGTTTCATGGATCGCTATCCGTGGCTCGACAAGATGGCTACGGCGATCAATGGACTCGGCTGGGATCTTTACTCGCTGGATCACGAGGATGCGAACTCGCAGTTCGAGTTCGACTTCAAGTACGCCGACGCGCTCACGATGTGCGACCGCTATGTCTTCTTCCGCCTGATGGCAAAGCACTACGCCGCCGAGGAAGGACTGTTGGCCACCTTCATGCCGAAGCCCTTCGCAAACCGCACGGGCAGCGGCGCTCACTTCAACATGTCGCTCTACGATCTGCAAAGCGGCTCGAATCTCTTCAAGCGTCCGCATGAGGAAGATCCGCGTGGCCTCGGCATCAGCGAGCTCGGCTATCAGTTCATCGCCGGCATCCTCAAGCATGGTCCGGCCCTCTGCGCCGCCTTCGCGCCCACGGTGAATAGCTACAAGCGCCTCGTCCGCCGCGGCCTGATGGCCTATTATTCGTGGGCACCCGTGTTCAATTCCTACGGCCGGAACAACCGCACGAACTCCGTGCGCGTGCCGATGGCCGGAGGGCGCTGCGAAAGCCGCAATGCGGATGCCGCCTGCAATCCCTATCTCGCCGCCACGCTCGTGCTGGCCGCCGGCTTGGAAGGAATTCGCGAAGGACTCGATCCCGGCCCGGCACAGGAGGATAATCTCTATGAGCTCACGCCGAAAGAGTTCGCGGCCCGGGGCATTGGTGAACTTCCGAGGACGCTGGATGAGGCGGTGCATGCCTTCGCGGCGGATCCCTTCGTCGAGAAGGTTCTCGGCAAGGAGCTGCGCGACGAATTCATCACCTACAAATCCGAGGAGTGGCGGCAGTACCACCAGCGCGTCAGCCAGTGGGAGGTCGATACCTATGCAAGGCTGTTCTAAGATAGTCCGCTCACTCCGTGAGCGACGAAGCGACTTCAACTGCATTGCTTGCATGACGGCTTTCGACCCACACCAACCCGCTTCCTCTGCCCACGGGATGTGCGGCCCACTACCATGACCGTGACTCTCGAACATTTCGCATGGCCCGAGATCGCCGAACTCCGTGACAAGAACGGCGGCCTCCTCCTGCTGCCGCTCGGCGCGACCGAGCAACACGGTCCACATCTTCCTGTTGCGATGGATACGCTTCTCGCGGAGGAGGTTTGCCATGCCGCCTCCGCCCGAACCGGCGTGCCCGTGATGTCAGCACTCCGCTACACCGTCTCCCAAGGCCACACCGCGAAATGGCCCGGCACCTTCTCCCTGCGCCACACCACCTTCCTCGCTGTCCTCCGCGACCTCGCCGAGTGGGCCGTGGCCACCGGCTGGAAGCGCCTCCTTCTGGTGAATGGCCACTTCGGCAACGATGCCCCGGCCCGCGTGGCCGTCGACCAACTCCGCCTCGCCTTCGAAGGGCGCTTCCACATCGGCCTTCGGAATGTCTATCAGCTCACCCCCGCCATCTGGAGCGCCTACACGGAGGATGCCGCCGATCTCCATGCGAACCGCGCCGAGACCTCGCTGATGCTTCACCTCCATCCCGACAAGGTGCATCGCGATCGCATGCTTGCGGCGGATGATCCGGATCGCACGGTGGGAACCGTGTTTTCCCATCCGGTGGCGCGGACGAGTCTGAATGGCGTCACCGGCACGCCTTCTCAGGCAACCGAAGAAGAAGGCCGGGCGCTCTTCGCGGAAATGGTGATCGCGCTCGAAGCCGACATTGGCCGCGCGATCCACGAGGAGCCGCCACTTCTTCCCGCAGAATGGCCGGGCATCCCCTTGCCTCCCGTCTTTTGAACCAATGAGCGACTTGGACACCCTCTTCGAAGAAATCCGCAGTGCTTGCGATGTTCCCTTGTCGCAGGCGACAACGCTACCCCGCGAGGCCTATCGCAGCGAGGTTTTTCACGAATGGGAGCGCAAGACTCTCCTGGCGGGTGGTTGGATGTCCGTCGCGCATGCCTCGCAAATTCCATTGCCTGGGGACTTCGTGACCCTTGATCTTTTGGGCGAGCCTCTTGTCGTCGTGCGCGGCAAGGACGAAGTCATCCGCGTGCTCTCGCGCGTTTGTCCGCATCGTGCGATGGACATACTTCCGCCGGGATACTCCGAAGGAAACCTGACCACCGCGGAACGGCGCGAAGGCTGGGCCGAGTCGTGCGGTCGAACCCGTTTCCTGCTCTGCCCGTATCATTCCTGGACCTTCGATCTCGATGGACGCCTGCGTGCTTGCCCTGAAATGCAGCAGGCCGAGTGCTTCCAACGCGACGAGTGGGGGCTACGCGAATTCAAGAGCGAGGTGTGGAATGGCTTCGTCTTCGCCAATCTCGACGGCAGCGCTCCGCCGTTCTCAGACGGCTTGGAAGCAATGAATGAATCCATCGCTGCATGGAAACCCGCCGAAATGAAGGTGGTGCTACAACGCGAATGGATCTGCGACTTCGATTGGAAGGTCCTCGTGGAGAACTTCATGGAGTCCTACCATCACCTCGGCGCGCACCGGAAAACCCTGCAGCTTCTCATGCCCGCGAAGAACACGTGGACCGAAGAGGAGCACCGCCGCTTCATCCACGGGCATCTACCCTATACTGCGGAGCATCAGAGCGCGATCGAGGGATCGCTCGCATCAGGCGATGCCAGCACCGGCTTCCCGGTGATCCAGGGCTTGCCGGAGGATGGTCTCAGCCATTGGCATCTCTACCTCATCCATCCCTGTTTCCTCTTCTTCACCGGCCATGATTGCTGTGCCTGGTATCGCGTTGAGCCGCTCGGTCCCGGAAAGATGAAGCTGCTTACAACGCTGTTGGTTCCCGGGAGCACGGCGGTTCGTCCTGACTTCCCGCAGATTATGGAGCAGGAGACGGCGCGTCTTCTCGACTTTCACTTGGAGGACATGGAGGTCTGCACGGCGGTCCAGCGTGGACTGGCTTCACGTGGATGGCGGCCAGGGCGCCTCAGTCATTTGGAGATGCCGGTGTGGCTGTTCCACCGCTACATTGCGGCAAGGTGCCGCGGTTCCTGGCCGACCGAAGACCGCCCCGCGGCTCCCTCACAAAAGGAGACCATGTCATGATCACCGGAGGATGCCTTTGCGGAGCCACACGCTACGAGATCGATGCGAAGCCGCGCTTCACGTCCTATTGCCACTGTGAGGATTGCCGGAAGGCAAGCGGTGCGCCCGTGGTGGCATGGACTTTCTTTCCCGCCGGATCGCTGAAGTGGACGCATGGCGAGGCGAAGCTGCTGAGGTTCGCGGGCCGCGAGCGCACCTTCTGTCCGGAATGCGGGACACCGCTCAGCTTTTTCGATTCTTCCTTTCCTTCGGAATACGAGGTCACCACCTGCAGCTTGGACGATCCGAATTTGCTCCCACCGCGGAATCACACCTGGGTGGAGGACCGTCTTCCTTGGTTCGACACCGCCGATGCATTGCCGCGCCATGATCGATACGCCGACTAAGCCTACCCCGGACTGGTTCGGAGGCTTCGTCGCGCTCGGACCCGGGGATTTCTCCATGGGGGCCACGGAGGCGGATCGCTATGCCTCGGGATCGGAACGTCCTGTCAGGCAAATCCGTATCCGCCATCGATTCGCGCTCGGCGTTTTTCCGGTGACAACGGAGCAATGGGACTTTGTGGGTGCCGGTGGCCTCCCGAAGACGGGAATCTCCGCGCTCGATATCGATGACTGGCTGGCCGCCGCATGGACGAAATGCGGCGTCGCGCTGCGTCTGCCCTCCGAAGCGGAGTGGGAATACGCCGCGCGCGCCGGTGCCGCCGGCGGCTTCCCGTGCGGCGATACCATTAGCCCGGCCGAAGCGAACTATTTGCACGATGACTCGAAGCATCGGGTCGGCCCGGGTCATTTGACCCCGCGTGGCAGCTATCCACCGAATGCCTTCGGCCTGGAGGACATGCTCGGAAATGTCGCCGAATGGACTGCCGATTCATGGTGGCCGGACCTTTCCCGGACTCCGGCAGATGGCCGACCGCTGGAGGTCGAAGACGAGGTTTGGCGAGCAGTCCGCTCCGCCGGCTGGGACTCGCTGCCGCGTTTGCTCCGGCTTTCCGCAAGGCACCCACTGCCTGCGAACCGACGTCAGGATAACCTCGGCTTTCGCCTCGCTTTCGACCTGCCATGACACTCCTTCGCGCGGTATCCTGTTGGGGAAACGAGGCGTCTCCGGTCGATGCGCTCGCCCTTTCATGCGATTGGGGTTTTGAAGCGGTGGAAGGAGTGATGCCGGCGGATGCCCGCGCATTCGGCGTCGCGGCAAGGGGCGTGGGAAAAGAGATCTTCGCCGAGATCGCCACGGGTTGCGATGCGGGCAGCTATGTTCCGCGACGTGACGCAGGCCCGGCCGATCATCTGGAAGACTTTCATCGGAAACTGGATCACGCGCTGGAAGCAGGGCCTATGCTTGTTACCACCTTGGCGGGTTCAGATCTCTGGGACTTCGCGACCTCATGCAAGTTCCTCGCCGATCTCCTCGAGGTCGCAAAGAGCGCCGGCACTACGGTATTCGTGGAGACCCATCGGGCGCGGCCCACTTTCCATCCGGTGCAGACAGCCCGATTGCTGGAAGAGCTGCCGGATCTGATGCTGACGCTCGATGTTTCGCATTGGTGCGTAGTCTGCGAGCGACTGATTCCTCGGGACATGGAATTCATGAAGGGGATCGGGGAGCGGAGCGGACACCTCCATGCGCGGGTCGGCTACAACCAGGGGCCGCAGGTGCCGGACCCGCGCCCGGCGCGCTTCGGAGACGAAGTGGCCGCCCATTTGGAGTGCTGGAAACGGATTGCAGGTCAAAGCAGGGACCGTGGTTGCGAGCATCTCACGATCACCCCCGAGTTCGGCCCGGACGGTTACCTTCAATGCCATCCGCTTTCCGGAGAGCCCGCCGCGGATCTCCGTGAGATCAACCGTTGGATGGGCGGGATCCTGAGGGAAAATCTCATTCAAGTATGAAGAAATGAAAAAAACTTCACATCAGGCATTGGGGGTGCTTTCTCCTCGGCATGCCCACCGACCCTGCTTGCGACGGCTTGAGACGCATTACCGTTTCGATGCCGGAGGAGACTTTCCAAGCGTTCGAGCGCCTCGTCGCGGAACGCGGTTTCGACAGCCGCTCGCAAGCTGTGGCGGAGATGATCCATCAACACTCCGCGCAGCATCTGGGGAAGATCGGCACCGAGGTCATGGCCGGAACGCTTTCGCTGGTTTACGACGAATCGAAGAGCGCGCTTTTGCGGGATCTTTCCCGCATTTTCCGCGAGCACATCGCGGAGGTCATTTCCTCACAGCACGTGCTGTTGGAGGACGAGCATGTGCTGGAGGTGATCCTCATGCAGGGCCCGGCCCGCACGCTGCGGGAGATCGCGAACAAGCTGGTGACCTGCAAGGGCGTGAAAACCGCCCACCTCACCCTCACTCCGCATCTCATCCCGCCGCTTCACGCGAAGGCTAACGGCAAGCACCGATGAAATCGATCCTCGAACGAACCCTCACGGGTGCCGGCATGTGGTCCGGCGTCATTTCCCGCGGCAAGCGCCTGCGCCTCACCGATCTGGAAGGCGGTGCGAATGTCGGCATGCTGCTCTACAACGCGCTGGAGCGACACGAGCGCTACAACATGCCGGACACGTTGAAGGGGCAGCACATCTTCTACCTGCGCGCCCCTTATTGCCTCCACTCGGACATGGGCCGGCTGCTCGCCTCGATCACGAGGGATGACACCGGCTGGCATGATACAGTCTGCGGCCATTCCAATGCGGCGCGGGTGCTCGCGAAGTATGGCGAGCACGACTACCAGGAAGCGCGGAACGAGTGGTACCGCAATGCCCGCGATTGCTTCCTGATCGAGCTCGCGAAATGGGGCCTTGGGAAAAAGGACCTCGTGCCGAACCTGAATTGGTTCAGCAAGGTGGTGGCCGACGAGGAAGGCAAGCTGTCCTTTGTCACCGGCAATTCGAAAGCCGGCAATGCGATCGAGCTCCGCTTCGAGATCGACACGCTGGTGGTGCTGAATACCTGCCAGCATCCCTTCGACCCCGATCCGGTCTATCGTTCGCGGCCGGTGAAGATCGAGATCTTCGCGGGTGATGCACCCGGAACGGATGATCCTTCGCTGTCCGTCCGCCCGGAAAATCTCCGCGCCTGGGAGAATAACGAAACCTATCACGCGCTGCGCTTCAGATCGCCATGACCGAAAGCACCTACGATCCGGCCGATGCCGCCTACCGCCATGTGATTCCCGCCGGGGATTGGTGGGTTCATGAGATCAAGAGCGGCCAGACTTTCCGCATCCTCGATCTCGAAGGGAACCAAGCGGCCGACACGCTCTTCTACAACGCCGCCGATCCTGCCGACCGCTACTCGGCGGATGGAACCATCCAAGCCCAGCAGGCGCTCTACCTCACCACCGGTACGAGACTGATGAGCACGGAGGGCAATGTTCTCCTTGAAATCACCGCCGACACCTGCGGCCGTCACGATACCCTGGGCGGAGCTTGCTCGCGCGAGAGCAACACGATGCGCTATGCGCACGACAAGGAGTGCATGCATGCCTGCCGTGACTCCTTCATCCGCGGCGCGCAGGAGTGGAAGGTGGAACTCACCAAGCGGGACATCGCCTGCAACATTAACTTCTTCATGAACGTGCCGGTTTCGCCCGAGGGCGGCCTCACCTTTGCCGACGGCATCTCCGCCCCCGGCCGTTACGTGGAGATGAAGGCCGCGATGGATGTCGTATGCCTCATTTCAAATTGCCCGCAACTCAACAATCCCTGCAACGGCTGGAATCCCACACCCGTGGAGGTGCTGATTTGGGACTAGGAATCCGTGGTTCGCATTTCAACGAGATGAAAGGCTCGATCCTTATAGCCAACCGCGGAGAAATCGCAGCCCGCGCGATCCGCACGATTCACAAGCTCGGCTTGCGTGCCATCGCCGTGTATTCGGATCCGGATTCCGGCGCGCCGCATGTCGATCTTGCGGATGAAGCGCATCGCCTCGGTCCCGGTCCGGTTGCCGAAAGCTACCTTCTCAAGGAATCGCTCATCGGGATCGCGAAGCAAAGCGGAGCCGCTGCGGTCTTTCCCGGTTACGGCCTGCTCAGTGAGAATGCCGACTTCGCCCGCATGTGCGAGGAAGCTGGCACGAAGTGGCTCGGCCCCACGCCGGAGCAGATCATCGCCTTCGGCCTGAAGCACGAGGCTCGCCGCCTTGCCGGTGAAGCTGGAGTGCCGTTGGTCCCGGGTACGGACCTTCTGGAAAGCGCCGCTGCGGCAGTGGCGGCCGCGGAGTCCATCGGCTATCCCGTGATGCTGAAGAGCACCGCGGGCGGCGGGGGCATTGGCATGAAGGTCTGCCGCGATGCGGAGGAACTCGCGAAGGAATACGAAAGCGTGGTCCGTCTGAGCGAGCGCAGCTTCGGCTCGAGTGGTGTCTTCATCGAGCGCTTCATCGAGCGCGGCCGTCACGTCGAAGTGCAGATCTTCGGCGACGGAAATGGCCGCGTGTTGGCACTCGGCGAGCGCGATTGCTCGGTCCAGCGCCGGAACCAGAAGGTCTTCGAGGAAACTCCCGCGCCGGAACTCTCGGGCGAGGTCCGCTCGGCCCTCCACGCCGCCGCGGTGAAACTCGGCGAGGGTGTGAACTATCGCTCTGCGGGAACCGTGGAGTTTATCTACGACGCGGATCGTGGAGACTTCTTCTTCCTTGAAGTGAACACCCGCCTCCAAGTGGAGCACGGTGTTACCGAGCTCGTCACCGGCATCGACCTCGTCGAGTGGATGATCCGCCTCGCCCTCGATTCCGGGTGGACGATGCCGGGCGCGGCGCCTGCATCACGGGGACACGCGATCCAGGCTCGTGTCTACGCAGAAGACCCCAACCACAATTTTCGCCCAAGCGCCGGCCTTCTGACCGAAGCCACTTTCCCGGAGTGGACCCGCTGCGACACTTGGATCGCTGCGGGCACCGAGGTGAGCCCTTACTACGATCCGCTTCTCAGCAAGGTGATGGTTCACGGCAAGGACCGCGATGAGGCGAGGGCCTTGCTTTCACGCGCACTTGAGGAAAGCCGGATCTCGGGGATCGAAACGAACCTGCGCTACCTCCGCCAAGTCGTACGATGGAAGCCGTACCTCGTGGGAGGTGTTGCCATGTGCGATATGGCAGGCTTCGACTACCGGCCGGAAACCTTCGATGTTCTTTCGGCAGGCACGATGACCACCGTCCAGGATTGGCCGGGACGCACGGGCCTGTGGGAAGTCGGCGTGCCGCCATGCGGACCTTTCGATTCGCTTTCTTTCCGCCTCGCAAACCGGATTGTCGGAAATCCCGATGGATCTCCCGGGTTGGAGATCACCATGAGCGGGCCCACGCTCCGCTTCAATGCTGCGACCACGGTCGCGATCGCCGGTTCCCCGGTGCTGGTCTTGAAGAATGGCGAAGCGGTTCCGCCGAACTCGGCCATCGGGATCGCGGCAGGGGACACCCTCAAGATCGGCCGCATCGAGGGGCCCGGAATGCGCTGCTATCTCGCGGTGCAGGGCGGCATCGAATCGCCCGATTATCTCGGAAGCGCCTCCACCTTCACACTCGGAAGATTTGGCGGCCCCTTTGGTCGAGCCCTCCTTCCCGGCGATGTTCTTGGCATGGGGAAGGGCGGCACCCCTGTCCACCTCGCCGCATCGAGCGTGCAGCCGATTCCGATCACCTCCGAATGGAACATCGCAGTTCTCTACGGTCCCCACGGCTCGCCCGATTTCTTCCTCGATGAAGACATCGATACCTTCTTCTCCACCGCATGGGAGGTTCACTACAATTCCGCACGCACCGGAGTCCGCCTCATCGGCCCGAAGCCGAAATGGGCTCGCAAGGACGGCGGTGAGGCCGGGCTCCATCCTTCGAATCTCCATGACAACGCCTATGCGGTTGGCGCCGTGGACTTCACCGGCGACATGCCGGTCATCCTCGGTCCCGATGGTCCTAGCCTGGGCGGTTTCGTCTGCCCGGTGGTGGTGGTGGATGCGGAGCTGTGGAAGCTCGGGCAGCTCCGTCCGGGCGACAAGGTCCGCTTCATTCCCGTGGATGAATCATGGGCTGCCAAACGTTCCGGAGAGGTCGATGCCTTCCTCTCTGGCAGGGACGTTGCGCTCACCGATGCCGTGCCGGAAGAGCGCGGCTCCTGCTTCATTGACACCTTTGGCGAGGACGATGACGCAGTGGTGGTGAGAAGGGCGGGGGACCGCTATTTCCTCATCGAGTTCGGTCCGCATCACCTCGACCTCAAGCTGCGCTTCAAGGTGCACGTTGTTCATGAGTGGTTGATGGAGCAGGAGATCCATGGAATCATCGACCTCACCCCGGGGATCCGCTCCCTGCAGGTGCACTTCGATCCCGCCGTCATCTCCCGCGATGTCTTATGGGCAAAGATCCGTGAGGGCATCCTTGCACTTCCTCCGCTGGAGCAAATCGAGGTGCCGGCGCGAATCGTTCACCTGCCCCTGAGCTGGGACGATCCCAGCACGCAGGAAGCCATTCGCCGCTACATGCAGAGCGTGCGCCCGGATGCGCCGTGGTGCCCGAGCAACCTGGAGTTCATCCGCCGCATCAACGGGCTCGAATCGATCGACGAGGTCTATCGTATTTTCTTCGATGCATCCTATCTGGTCATGGGCTTGGGCGACGTCTATCTCGGCGCGCCGGTCGCCACTCCGCTGGATCCGCGGCATCGGATGGTCACCACGAAATACAATCCCGCGCGCACCTGGACACCGGAGAATGCGGTGGGAATCGGCGGTGCCTATCTCTGCATCTATGGCATGGAGGGGCCTGGCGGCTACCAGTTTACCGGACGCACCATCCCCGTGTGGAATCGCTGGCGAAAGACGGAGGACTTCGAGAAACCATGGCTCCTGCGCTTCTTCGACCAGCTCCGCTTCTATCCGGTGAGCCCGGAGGAATTGTTACGCATGCGTGAGGAAGTCCCGCGGGGCAGGCACAAGCTGGAGATCGAGGAAACCGTGTTCCGCTTCGCCGACTACGAGGCGTTCCTTGAGCAACACGAATCCGAGATCGCCGCCTTCCGCGACAAGCAGCGCGGGGCTTTCGAAGCGGAGCGCAAACGCTGGGAAAAGGCGGGGCTCATCTTGGATGCGCCGGCCGAAGAGACGGTGGAAGAGAGCGAGGTCAACATCCCCGATGGCTGTGTGACCATGGATAGTCCCGTGACGGGCAGCGTTTGGAAAATCCACGTGCAGGTAGGAGATATGCTCTCCATCTCCTCCACCGCGATGATTCTGGAGGCGATGAAAATGGAAGTCCCACTGGATGCCGACGAACATCTGGAGGTGGTCGAGATCTTGGTCACGGAAGGCGCGAGTGTGCGCGCCGGGCAATCGCTTGTCGTCGTGCGGGCGAAAGGATGACTGCCGGGAAAACCACGGAAACCACGGACATGAAGATCGCGGAAGTGAAGGAAAGATTCGCCGTTGGATTGACCCCGTCCGGGTTGATTGAAGAGGTGTGGCAAAAGATCCAGCAGTGGAATGACCCTGCCTTGTTCATTCACCTTCCGGAGAAAGAAGAACTTCTCGCCCTCGCTCGCGACGTGGAGGGTCTTCCAATCGATTTGCCGCTCTGGGGAATTCCCTTCGTGGTGAAGGACAACATCGATGTGGCAGGCTGGCCGACGACTGCGGCCTGCCCTGCTTTCTCGTATGTTCCTCAACACGATGCCGAGGTGGTCCGGCGCTTGCGGGCTGCGGGAGCGATCCCCATTGCAAAGGCCAATCTCGACCAGTTTGCAACCGGGCTCGTGGGCACGCGCTCGCCGTATGGGGCGGCGCGGAACGCGATCGATCCCGAGTTCCTTCCCGGGGGGTCCAGCTCGGGCAGTGCGTCGGCGGTTGCGGTCGGCCTGTGCTGCTTTTCGCTGGGAACGGACACCGCCGGTTCAGGTCGCGTCCCCGCCGCCTTCCAGGAATTGATCGGCTGGAAGCCGACGAAGGGATTATTGAGTACGACGGGTGTCGTACCGGCTTGCCGTTCGCTCGATTGTGTTTCCGTGTTCACGAAGACCGCATCCGATGCCGCCCTTGTTGCGGAAATTGCTGCAGGGTTCGATGAGAGCGACCCCTTTTCTCGCCAAGTCGAGGCAACAGGGAACATCGGAAGTTCGTTCCGATTCGGCGTCCCTGCCGTGCTTGATTTCGCCGGGGATCCGGACACTCCGGGCCTCTTCGCCGGAGCCATCGAAAGGATGAAGGCGATCGGAGGAGAAGCCGTGGAGATCGATCTCTCGCCCTTCGTCGAAGCGGCGAAGCTCCTCTACGAAGGACCTTGGGTGGCGGAGCGCTGGGCAGCCGTTGGCGGCTTCGTGGAGGAAAATCCCGGCGAGGTATTTCCTGTCACCCGGAAGATACTCGAAGCCTCGAAGAACTGGGGTGCGGCGGAGACGTTCCTCGCTCAATATCGCCTCCGGGAACTCGCACGGCTTGCGCACAAGGTCTGGGAGAAAATCGACGTGCTGCTGCTTCCCACCACGCCGCGTCTCTACACGGTCGCCGAAGTACTCGATGAGCCTTACCAAACCAATGCCACGCTGGGGCGCTACACCAATTTCATGAACCTCCTGGATCTCAGCGCCGTGGCCGTGCCTGCCGGCGAGGCGAGGGGCGGCCGGGCGCGCTGGGGCGTGACTTTTGCTGGACCTGCAGGCTGGGATGCGGTCCTGCTGGATTTGGCGGGACGCTTCACGGGAGAGGCGGTTCCGCCAAGGAAATCCGCTGCACCGGCGAAGATCCCCGTCGTCGTCTGCGGTGCTCATCTTGAAGGCCTCCCGCTTCATTGGCAGCTTGCGGATCGCGGGGCGACCTTACGGGCCCGGACGAAGACGGCGCCTGTCTACCGCATGTATGTGATCCCTTCATCCGGCAGCCTCCCGCCGCGGCCAGCACTGATTCGCGACGAGTCAGGCGCAGCCATCGACGTGGAAGTCTGGGAGCTCGATTTCGCGGCCTTCGGCGACTTCGTTTCGAAGATTCCGGCACCGCTTGGAATCGGAAAGGTGCTGCTCGAAAGCGGCGAGGAAGTGCCTGGCTTCATCGCTGAGCCGCGAGCGGCCATCGGAGCCGAAGAGATCACCTCTTTGGGCGGCTGGAAGGCATGGCTTGCCAAGGCGTAGTCCTCGGACCCTCCGCGATCCCAGGGATGCTACTTCGCCCGCGGATGCGCCTGGTCGTAGGCCTGCCGCAATCTCTCCTTCGTCACGTGTGTGTAGATCTGCGTCGTCGAAAGCGAGGCATGACCGAGCAAGCTCTGCACCGACCGCAGGTCCGCACCCGCGTCTAACAAGTGCGTGGCGAAGCTGTGCCGCAGCTTGTGTGGCGAGATCTTGAAGGGAATGCTCGAAAGCTTGAGATACTTCTTCAGCAGCAGATCGATCGCCTGCTGGGTGATCCGCGTCTTGTTCTTCCCAAGGAAGAGCGCGCCTTGCGTGACGGCGACTTCACGCTGGTACCGCTGGAGGGCTGCCAGTGCAGGGCCGCCGATCGGCACGATTCGTTCCTTCGACCCTTTCCCCATGACACGCACGTTCTCCCCGAGGAAATCGATGTCCCTCACATCCAGCCCGCGCAGTTCGGAAATGCGAAGCCCGCAGGAGTAGAAGAGCTCGAGGATCGCAGCATCCCGCAGCGGCATCCATGGCTGGGTCTGCTTGTGCAGCGGCACTTGGAGCGGCAGCGCTAGCAGTTCATCGATCTGCGCGATGGTGAGCACCACCGGCAATTTCTTCTCCGGCTTCGGCAGCTGAACCTCGGCCACCGGACTCTTCCCGAGTCCCCGGCGATGCACGAGAAACTTGTAGAAGGAACGGATCGCGGCGAAGCGCAGCCGGATCGTCGCCTTCGACAAGCCCTGCTTCATCATCTCGAAAAGCCAGCGCCGGAAATCCTCCGCGGTGAGCTCCTTCCATCCCGGGAATCTTTCGCCGAACCAGCTCCGGCATGCCTCAAACGCGAGATGATAGTTGGCGGTGGTGCGCGGGGATGCGCTGCGTTCCACCTCCATGAATTTCAGGAAGGCTGCTTCCAGCTCCTCATCCATGCGGTGTGTCGTTCTTTCGCGAACGGATCAACGCAGCGATGATGAGCCAGATTCCTCCGCCCATCATGCCTCCGGCAATCGCGATACCCAGCCAAGCCATGTGAACCTCCCGCTTCACCAGTGCGGTGATCGTCGGGTCTCCGGGCGAAGCAGCCTGGAGCTTTTGTGCCTGATCGGCACGTTTGGCGGTCAGGAATACGAGTATCGTGGCCGATATGAAAAGCGTGAGAGCAATGCGGACGGGGCGTTTCATGCGCAGGCCGGGCAGGTGCCGAAGAATTCGAGCTCGTGGTAAAGGTTGCGGAAGCCCGTCTTGCGGCGGATCTCGTCTTCCAGCTCATGGACGGGGCAGGGGGCTTTCACCGCCTCGATGCTCCCGCACTCGGTGCAGATCAGATAGTCCTGATGCCGGCCGGGAATCAGCAGCGTGAAATAGGCCGCGCGTTCATGAAGGCCGAGGCGACGCACGACGCCCTTTTCCGCTAGCCGCTGGAGCAAACGGAAAACCGTGGCCTTGTCGCACTGGTCGCGGAGTCGCGGTGAAGCCGCCAATTCGCCAAGGGTCATTGGACGCGGCGAGTCCAGTAGCGTCACGATAAGCTCCTCCAACGCCTTGGTCCGGCGAAGGCCGGCGGCGCGGCATCGGTCAATGGTCTGGGCGACGACTTCGGACATCCGCGGGGAGGATAGGACTGGAACTCGGGCAGGGAAAGGCGATTTCGAGAATCGCTCTGCAAGAACGCCTTCAGGGTCATTGGGTGGCAAACTGGCTTCGATACTTTACGAAGGCACGTTTGGTATCACTGGCAAATCCGCAGCGGTGGAAAAATGCATGAGCCTCGTGGCGATGGGTGCTGCTGAGGAGCATGAGCTTGGTGCAATCCTGACCAATGGCCAACTGTTCGATGTGGGCAAGGAGCTGCCTGCCAAGACCCCGGCCTCGCATGGCTTGCTTTACCACAACGTTCTCAACGACGCCGAAGGGCTGAAAACCATACATGACATCGGGGCAGATCGTCAGGAGCGCGGTGGCGCAGACGGCTCCATCAGCCTCGGCAACGAGGAGAAAGCTGGCTGGTGCTTCGGCGAGAGCCGCAAGCTGCCCGGGGAGAACGCGGATGTTTGGGTCGTCGACCAACTCGCAATAGAGGTTCCCAATGGAGATCGCGTCTTCCACGGAGGCCCGCCGGATCATGAAGGACGCAGGCTGCTGAAAAATGGTGGGACCCTCTTTCATGGGACGCACAGAACGGTTAGCCGGTTCTAAAGCAGCGTCGGCTGTCCGTCTGCCGGAGGTGGAACCGTAGCCCCGATCTTCGTGTATGCGGCAGGCAGTGCGATCCGTCCCCGCGGCGTGCGCTGCAGGAAACCTTGCAGGATCAGGAAGGGCTCGTGCACCTCCTCGATCGTCGCGGCATCTTCACCCACGGCGACCGCCAGCGAGCCGACGCCAACCGGACCTCCATTGAACTTGTAGATCAGCGCTTCGAGAATCCGCTTGTCCATCTCATCGAGGCCTTGTGCGTCGATCTCGATCATCGCCAGCGCGGCATCGGCGATCGGTCCCGTGATGGTGCCGTCTCCCTTCACCTGCGCGTAGTCGCGCACCCAGCGCAGCAGGGCATTCGCCACCCGTGGGGTGCCGCGGGAGCGCGCGGCGATTTCCATGGCTCCCTCGTGCAGGATCGCGATGTCCAGCAGCCCTGCGGAGCGCTCGATGATCTGGGCGAGTTCCGCCTGCGTGTAGTAGTCCAGGCGGTTCACCAGCCCGAAGCGCGAGCGCAGCGGCGCGGTCAGCATGCCGGAGCGGGTGGTCGCCCCGACCAAGGTGAAACGCGGCAAATTGAGCTGGATCGAGCGGGCGGACGGGCCGGAGTCGATGATGATATCCAGCCTGAAATCCTCCATTGCGGGGTAGAGGTATTCCTCGATCGCCGGGTGGAGCCGGTGGATTTCGTCGATGAAAAGGACGTCGCCTTTCTGAAGATTCGTCAGCACTCCGGCGAGATCGCCCGCCTTTTCGATCTGCGGGCCGGAAGTCACGTGCAGCTGGGAGCCGGTTGCCCGGGCGATGATATTTGCCAGGGTCGTCTTCCCGAGGCCCGGCGGGCCGGAAAGCAGCACGTGGTCCAGCACGTCCCCGCGCTGCCGGGCGGCCTCCACCATCAGCAGCAGGCGGTCCTTGACCTTGTCCTGCCCGATGAATTCCGAGAAGACGGGCGGCCGCAGGGAAACGTCGTAGGACGTGGTCGGCGCGGTCGTGGTTTTCTGGTAGAAATTGTCGCTCATCCGGGGCGCGGCCAGAGAACATCATGACGGCGGTCGGATGAACACGATTTTTCGCGTGAGAATCGGCTTTACATGCTCGCCGGGTTCCGTAATTTCCGCGGCCCGCACTGCAACGCCATTTTCCGCCATGAAAGTTCTTTCCTCACTCTCGTCTGCCAAGCGCCGCCACGCCGGCTGCCAAGTCGTCAAGCGCAAGGGCACGTTGTACGTGATCTGCAAGTCGAACCCGAAGTTCAAGGCCCGCCAAGGCGCCACCAAGGGTACCCGCCTCTCCAAGCAGGGCGTGAAGTAATCCTTTTCCGGGCGATCCGTCCGGGTTTCAGACAACAAGAGGCGACCCGAGGGTCGCCTTTTTGTTTTGGGAGAGCTTCCAGACTCGCCCCAAAGCGGCGATGCTCGCCGCACTCCAAAGCGGCTGCGCCGCCAGCCTCACCTGACTGCCGGCCCTTCCAGCACCAGCCGGTCCCACGCTACTCACACCACCACACCTGCCTCCCGGAAGGAGAAATACGGCGCCCGTCCTCCCTCCGGCCTTCCGACGATCACGTGGTCCAGGAACTTGAGCTGGAGCAAGTCCGCCGCCTCGACCATCCGTCTCGTAAAGTGTTCGTCCGCCTTGCTGGGGGAGGGATCCCCCGAGGGATGGTTGTGGATTAGCACGAAGCCGTAGGCCCCCCGGGTGATCACCGGGCGCAGGATTTCCCGTGGATGAGCCACGGTTTCCGTTAGACTGCCGGCGCTGACTTCCACCGTCCCGGCATGGCGAAGCCGGGTATCCAGCAGCGCCACCAGCAGCCGCTCATGGCGGAGCCAAGCCAGCTGCGGGGCAAAGGTGCGGTAGATCAATTCCGGCGCGTCCAAGGGCGTCTGGGCGAGTTGCTCCCGCGCTGCCCGCGCTCCGAGTTCGAAGGCCGCCACCAGCTGGCAAGCCTTTGCCAAGCCGAGCCCGGGCTGCTTTGCCAACTCCTCCACTCCCGCGCTGCCGAGCGATCCGATGGAGCCATAGTGCTCCAGCAAATCGCGGCCGATCTGAATCGCACTGCGGCCCACCACGCCGGTCCGCAGGAAAAGCGCCAGCAGTTCCGCATTATCGAGCGCTCCGGCTCCGAATTTCGCCAGCTTCTCCCGCGGTCTTTCGTCCAAGGGCAAATCCGTGATGCGCTCCGACATGATCGGATGAACACTCATTGCCGAGGGCTTGGCCAGAAAATTCAACCCAAGCTGCCTTCTCCAATGACCCTCCTAGTCCTTCGCCGCTTTCGGATCCAGCGCATCCCGCAATCCATCCCCGAGGAAATTGAGCGAGAACAGCGTCACCGAGAAGAACAGCGCGGGAAATACGAGCTGCATCGGATTCGTTAGCATGAAATTCGCACCTTCCTGGATCAGCACACCCCAAGAGCTGTTAGGAGCTTTCACGCCGAGGCCGAGGAACGAGAGCGTTGCCTCGAACATCATCACGCCCGGGATCGTGAGCGTGGTATAAACGATGATCGGCCCGAGCGTGTTCGGCAGGATGTGGCGGAAAAGGATCCGCAGGTTCCCGAGGCCCAACGAGCGGGCGGCCTCCACGAAATCCAGGCTGGCCACGCTTTGCACTTGGGCCCGCACGATGCGGGAAACGGTGAGCCAGGACAGCGCTCCGATTGCTACGAAGACAGGCACCAGTGTCGTGAGGGGCTCCACCCAGTTTCGCGTATCACCGAGTTCCTTGAGCGTGGCGTTCTTTCCCGCGATGAGATCGACCGCCCATTCGGTGAGATCATCGGTCATCGGTTCCAGGATCTTGCTGAGCAGGATGATGATGACCAGGAAGGGCAGGGCGTAGAGGATATCCACCACGCGCATCAGGAGGGCATCGGTACGTCCTCCCACGTATCCTGCGACCGCCCCCCAGACGATGCCGATGGTCACCGCGACGAAGGTGGTGATCAGGCCGACCGCGATCGAGATCCGCCCGCCGAAGATCACGCGGGAGAAGAGATCGCGTCCCAAGTGATCGGTGCCGAACCAGTTCTCCGCTCCCGGTTTCAGGTTCCGGTTGATCAGGTCCGTCTTGTTAGGGTCCTTGAGGAAATCACCGATGGAGGGCAGCACGATGCAGGTGATTCCGATGATGATGAGCATGAACAGGCCGACCATCGCGGCGCGGTTGTGCTTGAGGCGCAGCCAAGCGTCATACCACAGGGATGTTCCTTTTTCTTCGGGCGTCATGAAATCGGGAGAACGGAGATGAGACAGGAATTCGGGAGGCGCGGGGAGCTCAGGCCGACTTCCGGAGGCGGGGATTGAGCCAGATGCCCGCGACGTCGGTGAGGAAGTTGGCAATGATGACGAGGGTCCCGTAGAGCATGGTCACCCCGAGGATGACGGAGGTATCGCGGGTTTCGATGGACTTGATGAAATGGCGCCCGAGCCCGGGAATCTGGAAAACCGTCTCGATGACGAGCGACCCGGAAACGATGCCGGCGAAGGCGGGCCCGATGTAGGCCACCGCGGGGATGAGGCCGCCACGCAAGCAATGACGGATCAGGATCTTCCAGCCGGGAACTCCTTTCGCCCGGGCCGTGCGGACGAAGTCCTGGGACAGGGTTTCCAACATGCCCGCGCGGGTCAGGCGGGAAAGATACGCCGCGTAGGCCAAGCCGAGCGTGATGGCCGGTAGAATCCATGTCACCGGATTGGAGGAAGCCCAGCCATAGGCCGGCACCGCCTCGAGATCCCTTCCCAGCCATTCGGCAAGGATCGGACCCGTCACGAAGGACGGGAGGCAGATCCCGATCATCGCAATGGACATCGACAGCGTGTCGATGAGGCCGTTCTTCCGCGCCGCGGCGATGCATCCGGCGGGAATGCCGATGGAGACCGCCACCATCATGGCGATGACGCCGAGCTGTAGCGAAACGGGGAATGCCTGGCTGATGATTTCGATCACCGGCCTGCCTTCCAACCGGATCGAGGGCCCCAAGTCAGCCTGAAGGAATTTTCCCAACCGGTTCGCGTACTGGACCACCGCCGGCTTGTCCAAATCGTAGTAAGCTTCCACCTTCTCCTTGATATGGGGCGGCAGCGCCTTCTCTCCGGAAAGCGGGTCGCCCGGCATCGCCTTGCAGAGGAAGAACGTGATCGTATAGAGCACGAAGAGCACGAGGATGCTTTGGAGAAAACGGCTGAGCAGGACTTTGAACATGAGCTCCAGGGATCAGGGTTCGAGCGAGATGGCGCCCCAGTTGTGGTTGTCGAGAAGCAGCGGATGCCACCCCTTTACCTCCGGCCGCAGCAGGTAGTTGCGGCCGCGGAATGAGATCGGGAGCACCGGCTGGGCCTCCGCGAAGAGGCGCTCCGCTTGCTTGAAGAGCTCGAGTCTCCGCGCCGGATTCACCTGTTGGGCCGCATCGGCGAGCAGTTTTTCATACTCCTCGCTGTGCCAACCGGTGTTGTTATTCCCGTTCCCCTCCGTCCACATCAGGAGGAAGGTCGTGGGATCCAGATAGTCGCCGGTCCACGCAGCCAGGGAGATGTCGAATTCAAGCGTCTGCTGGGAGGTGACGTAGGAGCCCCAGTCCTTGGAGGTGATGTCGAAAATCACGCCGAGCGTCTGCCGCCACATCGCTTGCAGGGCCTCGACCGCCGCCCTGCTGCCGGAACTGCTCACCAGGATGGTGTAGCGGGGGAAATTCTTTCCGTCCGGATATCCGGCTTCGGCCAGCAGTTGCTTGGCCCGCTCCGGGTCGTAGCTGACGATGTCGTCCGGCTTGTAGTCGCCCATCGCGGGCGTGATCGTTCCCGCGGGCGTGTTGCCTTGCAGGATGTTGTCGCAAAGCAGCTTCCGATCGATCGCCAGGGACAAGGCCATCCGCACCTTGGGATTGTCCAGCACCGGCCGGGTGGTGTTGACCCGCACGAAATCCGTCGCCACGTAAGGCTCCTGGCGAAGATACTGCGGGGTCATGGCGCGGACTTTGTCCACCAGTGTGGGCGGGAGCTGATAGGTCGTGTGGAGCTGACCTGCCAGGAAGCCGCGGGTCTCCGTGTAGTAGTTCTCCACCGGGATGAAGCGCACGCCGTTGAGCTTCACGTTGGCCGCGTTCCAGTAGTTCGGGTTCTTCACCGTCTCCACCCGCTCGTTGAACCTCCACTCCTTCAGCGCGAAGGGTCCGTTGCCGACGTAATTTCCCGCGTCGCTCCATTTTGTGAAGCGGTCGGTCATCTTCCCGTGCTTGAGGACGGCATGCCTCGGCACCGGGAACCACGTGTAATGCCGCGTGATGTCGGGCAGAAAAGGCACCGGCTCCTTGAGGCTTACTTTCAGGGTCAGGTCGTCCGGAGCGGAAACGCCCACGTCGCTGAAGTCCGTGATTTTCCCTTTATTGAACTCCTCTGCGTTCTTGATGAAATAAAGCATCTCCGCATACGGACCGGCCAGTTCCGGATGCAGCAGCCGGTTGTAGGCGAAGACGAAGTCGTACGCCGTGAGAGGCACGCCGTCCGACCACTTCCCGTCGGGACGAAGGTGAAAGGTCCACTCGGTGTAATTCTCGTTGTGCTCCCAGTGGGTCGCCGCCCCCGGCGGGTAGGCCGTGTCGCTCACCGGATCGTCCGCCACCAAGCCTTCCAAAAGGGCCCGGATGATGTTGCTCTCGATCACACCGGTGACCAGATGCGGGTCCAACGACTTGGGATCGGCGGAATTGCCGACCAGCAGGATCTTCTCGCGGTTCGCAATCTCGACCTGGGTTTCCCGCTGGCAGCCGGTGAGGCAGAGGAGGGCGGGAAGCAGGAAAAGGGCGCGGTGTGTCATGCGTGCCGCAGCACTAGCGCGTCCTGCGCCGGGATTGCAGGGAAATTTTGCATCAATCGGTCGGGTTTGGCAGCTTTGGCGGATTTCCCGGGGTTTTCTGTCAAAGCGGTGCCTTTTGTCCGAGGGTGCTTGCATGGGTAGGGAGGATCGCTAGAACCGCCGGAGTCGTTTCCATAGCCAGCATTTGAAAGCCTATTTCCTGCGCCGACTCCTTTTGATCCCGCTGACTTTGCTCGGGATCACGGCGCTGGTCTTCGCGGCAAACCGCGCGGCTCCCGGCGGTCCGGTGGAGCAGACCCTGTCCGCGATGATGGGCGGGGAGGGGCACGGCAAGCGCACCCGCGCGGAAGCGGGGAGCTCGTCGCTGAGCGCTGCCCAGGTGCTGGAGGTCGAGGAAAAGGAGGACTACGACAAGAGCGGCCTGCGCGCCTACGGCGAGTGGCTTGGGGTCGTCCCGAAGGACGACATCAACAACAAGGTCGGTATGGAGTTTCCTCCAGGCGAAAAGACCGTGGAGATTCCCGTGCCCGGCACCATCTACATCGCCACCATCGAGCGGGACGACGCTGGCAATGCCAGGATCCTTCCCCATCCGGAGGTGGACCTCAGCGACTGGCAGGTGCGCTTGCGGACCCCGCAGGAACAAGCGGAACGCTGGCAAAAATGGGTGAAGGGCGTCGATCTGCCGGCCCTGCCGGAGTACCGGGCGGTACTCTTCAAGTCTTCCTACGATGGCATCTTCCAAGGCAGCTTGGGTAACTCCCAGAAATATCAGGATCCCGTCTGGTCGATGATCCTGCAGCGGATGCCGGTCTCGATCTACTTCGGTGTGATCAGCATGATCGTCATTTATGGCGTATGCCTGCCGCTCGGGATCGTGAAGGCGATCCGCCATCGCACCTTCCTGGACAATGCCTCCTCGCTGGCGGTCTTCGCCGGTTATGCCATTCCCGGCTATGCGCTCGGGTCCCTGCTGGTGGTGTACCTTGGCGCGAAGCTGGGCTGGTTCCCGCTGCGCGGCTTCACCGGGGATGACTTCGATACGCTCTCACCTGCCGGCAAGGTGAAGGACCTGCTCCACCACACCGCCATGCCGCTGGTGTGCTACCTGATCTCCGCCTTCGCCTTCATGACGATGCTGATGAAGAACAACCTGATGGACAACCTCGCCGCGGACTACGTTCGCACCGCCGCGGCGAAGGGCGTGTCCTTCCCCCGCGCGGTCTTCAAGCACGCCTTCCGGAACTCCATCATCCCGATCGCCACCACGTTCGGAAACAACATCTCCATCTTCGTAACCGGCTCGATCCTGATCGAGAAGGTTTTCGACATCAATGGATTCGGCTTGCTGGAATTCAGCGCCATCCTTGAGCGGGACGGACCGCTGATCATGGGGGTGACCTTCGTCGCCGCAGTGCTGATGCTCATCGGCAATGTCCTTTCCGATCTCTGCGTCGCGCTGGTGGATCCGCGTGTGAGCTACAAATGACATGACGTTTCCCCGAAAAGTCGGACTGGTTCTCCTGATCGTGGCACTGCTCGCCGCGGCCTCCCACCGCTACGGGATCAGCCTTCCCTCGCTGCGCTGGTTCTATTCCTTCAGTCCGACTCCCGACGCGATCTTCTCGGCGGAGGTCAAGGAACAGGTGATCCAGATCGGCAAGCTCCGCTTGTTTTCCTTCACGGTGAACTGGCCGTGGTTGCTGGAGAATCAGGCGGATCTCGTCGGCCATTTCATCTGCGGCACGCTCACCCTTGCCGCCTTCGTGCTGCTTGTCTTCGGCGGGACCTTCCAGTGGAATCCGCTCACCTTGCGCCGCTTCTCCCGGTTTCGTTCGATCGGCCGCGGCTGGGTGTCCTTCCAACTGCTCATCCTGCTGCTACTAGTGGCGATGCTGGATCAGGTGCTGGTGGGCAAGCGCGCGCTGGCGGTGAAATACGATGGCGCCTGGTATTTCCCTGCCTTCCGCGAGGAAGGATATCGCGAAAAGAACTTCGGCGGCACCGGTGACCAGGAGGTGAACTACCGCAAGCTGCGCACCGACTTCCGCAAGGCGAAGTCGGAGAACAAGGTCATCCTCCCGCCCATCCCCTGGGATCCCACCTTCGACTCCGATGAAGTCCAGCACCACGCCCTGGTGGAGATCGATGGCAAGCTGCATCGGTCCGGTGAACGGGAGCCCTACAACGGCCAGGCCACCCAGTTTCAGGAAGGGAATCCAAACCTGCCCGTGCGCGCCGCCCGCTTCCGCAAGGGACTGCGCGACGGCACCACTTTGGTCTACGATGCGAAGGGCGAGTTCGCCGGACGCGAGGATTGGAAAGCAGGTGGCCTGGTGCAGACGAATGTCGAGGGCGACGCCGGCACTCCTCCGGCAGGCTCTTGGTATGAGCTCGTCTATCCGCCCGCGCCCCCGTCCTTCGACTCGTGGGAAACCACGCACCTCCTCGGCACGGATTCGAAGGGCTGGGACATCGCGGCCGAACTTTACGGCGGGCTGCAGGTGATCCTGAAGGCCGCCATCTTTTACATCGCCCTGACCTATGGCATCGGCATCGTCATCGGTTGCCTGGAGGGGTACTACGGCGGCTGGTTCGATATCGTCAGCCAGCGCATCGCGGAAGTGCTGAGTAACGTGCCCTTCCTGCTCGTGGTGATGATCATCACCGCGAACATCGGCTTGGACAAGGTGACCCTGGTCAACTTGCTGCTGATCTTCTGCCTCTTCTCCTGGATCAGTGTCGCGATGTACCTGCGCACCTCCACCTACCGGGAAAAAGCGCGGGACTACGTGGCGGCGGCCCGCGTCCAGGGCGCCGGTACCGCGCGCGTGATCTTCCGGCACATCCTGCCGAATGCGATTTCCACCTTGGTCACGCTGCTGCCCTTCAGCGTCGCGGGTCTGGCCACCATGCTGACGGCTCTCGATTTCCTGGGTTTCGGTCTACCAGAAAGATATCCGAGTTGGGGACGCTTGCTGGATGACGGGGTTTCCAATCTCGGCTCGCCATGGATCGTCAGCTCGGTGTTCGCCATCTTGGTCGGCGTGCTGCTGATCGTGACCTTCATCGGCGAGGCGATTCGCGAGGCCTTCGATCCGAAGAAATACACCACCTACCAATGACGCGTCTCCTTGTGCCTCTGGCCGCGGCCCTGGTCCTGTTCGTGGTGCCTTCCTGCAAGAAGGCGCAGGAGTTCCCGCCGTACGACAACACCGCCGAGCGCGAGGCCTTCTACAAGCGCTACAATGAGGATCTGGCGAAGACCCTCGCCAAGCACAAGACCGAGCTGGAAGCCGCACTCGCGGGCGATCTCTCCGAAGTGGATCGCAAGGAAAAGCAGCGCGATCTGGATGATACCCTCCGCCGCCTCCAGCGGCCCGCTTATTTCGAAATCCTGACCGAGGCGGATCTGCCCACAGACCTCGCGTGGGAGACCAACATGGACGATCCGGAACTTGGCTCACCGCAGGCCAAGAAGGGCGGTACCTTCCACACCTACATTCCCGGCGGTGCCTTCCCGCCGAACATCCGCTCCTGCGGCCGGGAGGCGAACAACTCCTTCCGCAGCTACCACTGGGATGACATCGAGATGTCCCTCACCAATTTCCATCCGGAAACGGGCAAGGTCTTTCCGGTGATTGCCGACCGGTGGGCGATCGCCGCGGACGGCCAGACCGTCTACTTCCATATCAATGATGACGCGAAGTGGTCGGACGGTCGCGAGGTGACTTCCGGTGACTGGATGATGACCTTCTACGTCTACCTCTCGAAGTACCTCACCGAGCCCTTCTACCGCGCCTACTACGGCGAGCAGTACTGGGGCATCGCCAGCTACGGGAAGGACTACCTTTGCATCCGCCTGGCCACGCCCAAGCCGCTGACCGCCGGCTTCGCGGGCTTCATCAATCCCTTTCAGGAGGAGTTCTACCGGGAATTCGGCCCCGACTTCGAAAGGCGCTATGCGTGGCGGCCGAGGCCCACGACCGGTGCCTACAAGATCGAGAAGGAGGACATCGTCAAAGGCCGCTCGATTGCCCTGACCCGCGTCCAGGACTGGTGGGCCAGGGACAAGAAATACTTCAAGTACCGCTTCAATCCGGATCGCATCGAATACCTCCAGGTCAGGGACGAAGGGAAGGTCTTCCAGATGTTCCTGCGCGGCGACATCGATACCTACATGTTCCCGGATGCCGCGACTTGGTACGAAAAGAGCGAGGTGCCGAACGTCTTCAACGGCTGCATCGAGAAGGCGACTTTCTACAACGAGTATCCGGCAGTGTCCCGCGGCTTGTATCTGAACCTCAGTCGGCCGTTGCTGGACAATCTCGACATCCGCATCGGCCTACAGCATGCCACCAATTGGCAAAAGGTGATCGACCTCGATCTACGCGGCGATGCTGAGCGCCTGCACTTGCTGGAGGCGGGCTATGGCGACCTTTCGCATCCCACGCTGCGCACCCGCCCATTCTCCGTCCAGTTGGCGCGCGAAGCCTTCGCCCGCGCCGGCTTTACCGAGCAGGGTCCGGATGGCGTGTTGAAGGATGCCCAAGGGCGGCGCCTTTCCTTTTCCATCAGCTATCCGCGCGTTCCGGCCATCATCCCCATCATGCTCCGGCTGAAGGAAGAAGCCATCCGCGCGGGGGTGGAATACCGGCTCGAAGCCATGGACCCCACGGCCGCCTTCCAGAAGACCTCGCGCAAGGAGCACGAAATTGCCTTTACCGGCTTCCAGAGCCAATTGCCGACACCGGACTACTACCAGGGCTTCCACTCGAAGGATGCCTACGAGCCCGGCACGAAGAAGCCGCGCCCCGCCACCAACAACATCACCGTCTTCGCCGATCCGGAGGTGGACAAGTTGCTCGAAGAAAACCGCAACGCTCGCAGCTTGGACGTGATCCGCGACACCAGCTACAAGCTGGAGGAGATCTTCCACGAGCGCGCGGTGTGGGTGCCCGCCTATCGCCGTCCCTTCTACCGCGTCGGCTACTGGCGCTGGGTCCGCTGGCCGGAGAATTTCAACGTCCGCCTCGGCAATGAACCGGAGATGAATCACGTGCACTGGATCGATCCGGAGATGCGGAAAGAAACCCAGGAAGCCATGACCAGCGGCAGAACCTACCCGGAGAAGAACCTGATCTTCGATCAGCACCGGAAGAAGAACGTGGAGAACTGACCATGCCCGAACCCTTGCTCCAGGTCCGCGATTTGATCACCGCCTTCGATACCGATGGCGGACTGATCCGGGCGGTCGATCAGGTCTCCTTCGAAATCGAACGGGGGAAAACCCTCGGGATCGTCGGCGAATCCGGCTGCGGAAAGAGCGTGACGGCCATGTCGCTGATCCGCCTGCTGCCACAACCCGCCGGAAAGATCCTCCAGGGTGAGGTGCTCTTCAAGGGACGGGATCTCACCCGGCTCAAGCCGAAGGATCTCCGCAAGGTGCGCGGCAATGAAATCGGCGTGATTTTCCAAGAGCCGATGACCGCCCTCAATCCGGTCCATCGCATCGGCAAGCAGCTTTCCGAGTGCTTCCTGCTCCACATGAAGATGAGCAAGAAAGAGGCATGGGAAGCGGCCATCGAGATGCTGCGGCTTGTGAAGATCCCCGCTCCCGAGCTCAGGGCAGGGGACTACCCGCACCAGCTTTCCGGCGGGATGCGCCAGCGTGTGGTCATCGCCATGGCACTTGCCTGCCGGCCTGATCTCGTCATCGCGGATGAGCCGACCACCGCGCTCGATGTCACGGTGCAGGCACAGATTCTCGATCTGATGAAGCGGCTCCAGGCGGAGATGGGCATGGCGGTGATGCTGATCACCCACGACCTCGGTGTGATCGCCGAAACCTGTGACGACGTGGTGGTGATGTACGGCGGCCGTGTCGTGGAGCGCGCCCCGGTGAAGGAGCTATTCGCCCGTCCGCTGCACGCCTATACCCGTGGCCTTCTCTCTTCCATCCCGCGGCTTGAGACGGAGCGCAAAACGGTTCTGCCGGTCATTCCCGGCATGGTGGCTTCGCTGAAGGACTTTGTCCCCGGCTGCCGCTTTTGCCAGCGCATGGATCGCCAGGGCAGCACCCTGCGCGATCGCCCGCCCTTCATCGAAGCCTCGCCCGGCCATTGGGTCGAAGCCTGCCCGATTTGCTACGCCTCCACCGACGTATGACTCCGATTCTTTCCGTCCGTGATCTCAAGGTGCACTTCCCGGTTTCGGGCGGTCTCTTCATGCGGCAGATCGGCTCGGTGCGTGCGGTCGATGGAGTTTCCTTCGATATCGCTCCGGGTGAGACGCTCGGCCTTGTCGGCGAGTCCGGCTGCGGCAAGTCCACGCTCGGCAAGGCGATTGTCAGGCTCACCGACCCGAACGAGGGCAGCGTTCACTTCGACGGTCGCGATATCACGCGGCTCGGCCGCCGTGCCATGCGTCCGCTGCGCGAGGACATCCAGATGATCTTCCAGGACCCGGTGGAGTCCCTGAACGCGCGCCATAGCGTCCGCGAGATTCTGGAGGAGCCGCTCATCATCCATGGCCACGGGTCCTCGTACGAAAGGAGAAAGCGCGTGGATGAGCTGTTAGACCGCGTCGGCCTCCAGTCCGCCGCCGCCGAACGCTATCCCTTCGAGTTCTCCGGCGGCCAGCGGCAGCGCATCGGCATCGCCCGCGCCATCGCGCTGAATCCGAAGCTCATCGTTTGCGACGAACCCGTTTCCGCGCTCGATGTCTCCGTGCAGTCGCAGGTGCTGAACCTGCTGCTGGAGCTCCAGAAGGACCTCAATCTCTCCTATCTTTTCATCGCCCACGACCTCGCCGTCGTGAAGCACATCTCCGATCGGGTGGCCGTGATGTATCTCGGCAAGATCGTCGAGATGGCGGATGCCGATGCGATCTACCAGCGGCCGAAGCACGCCTACACCCGAGCCCTCCTGTCCGCGATTCCCGAGCCGGACCCCAGCCTCGCGAAGAAGCGCATCCTTCTCGAAGGCGACGTGCCGTCACCCATCGATCCGCCGAAAGGCAGCGCCTTCGGTCATCGGATCAAGCACCCGCGCTACGAGGAAACCATCGGCACCGATCTCTCCCTCCGCGAAATCGAACCCCGCCACTGGGTCGCGGCGGATCCCTGTTGTCTGGATCCTCAGGATTGGGACAAAGTAGCCAAAATGGTTGTATAATGGTTCCATGGCGCTAAAGTGGCGCTGTGAATATGACCATCAAAGGCATTCCCGATGACATCGGGGCTGCATTGAGGGCTGCCGCGGCGAGGTCGAACCGAAGCCTGAACGGGGAAATCCTTCACCGTTTGCGGCTCTCGCTCGAAGGAAACGAGGCACCCGTCGTCCCGGCGCGCCTCAATGAATCCCCGGACTCGGTCGCGGATGCTTGGGAAGCATTGGCAGGTCGCTGGAAGTCGGATTTGAGCGTCGAGGCAGAGATCGCTTCTCTCTACGAGGCGCGCTCCGGGGGACGTGACGTGGATGTATCCTGGTGAATCATGTATCTCCTCGATACCGATACCTGCGTCGCGATCCTGCGTGGAAACGGGAAGGTGATCAGCCGTCGCCGTTCGGTGTATGCACCGGTGGTGACCACGGAGATCACCGCTTCCGAATTGTTCTACGGGGCCGCGAAGTCGGACGATCCCGTCGCCAACCGTCAGGTCGTCCTTGAGTTTCTCCGGACTCTCCAGGTGCTTCCGATCTCGGTCGCCGGCGCTCAGTTTTTTGGCGGCTTCAAAGCACAGCTCCAGCGATCCGGCTCGCTCATTCCCGATGCGGATCTATGGATCGCTTCCATCTCGCGCGCGGTGAAAGCGACCGTGGTCACCGGAAACACCAGGCATCTTGGCCGTGTTCCCGGGGTCGTATGTGAAGACTGGATTCGGGGCTGATTGAAGGGACGGGAGCATTCACTCCGCGCTCACCTTCAGGAAATTCTTCCCGCTTCCGAACGCCACCCGGCAACGCCGCGCTTCCGAACCGGCCACCGGTGCCGCGCCGGGGTCCGCTTCATCGACGATGCCCGTTCCGTCCCACGTCGAAAGGTTCGCCGAGCGCTGCGGCTGATAGGTCACTCCTGCGTCCACCCGATCCTGCCAGCGGCGGTAGTGCAGCGTGATCCACTTCTGGCTGGAGATGGTCTCCACCGTCGAAGTTACCGGCACGGGATTTGCGGCATTCGGGTTGGTGTTGAAGGCATACTCCAGGAAGTTCACGATGCCATCGTAATCGGGATCGGCGGTGTTCAGCCCGTTCGCTCCGGCGAGCCCGTTCTGCGTGCTCCAGATTGCATAGGTCATCCCGGAAGCCCCGGCGCGCAGGGTTGCAGAAGCACCCGCATATTCCACCGTGAAGCCCGGGGCCTGCACCGTCGTGAAGGTGCCCGTCACGCTGCTTCCCGTCAGGAAGGCGAAGGTGGTATCTGCCGCGGGTGCATACCCGCCGGTCTTGGTCACCTGCAGGGTTCCCGCCAGTTGGATGGCACGGAAGCATTGCAGGATGTCGAACTGCGGTGTCGCTGCATTGGCGCCGGAAACTTCGAGGGCAAGCACCCCGCCTGCAGCCTGTTGAAAGGCCCATTCGAGCGTCTGCCGCGCCACCGGACCTCCGATGTTCATCGTGCCTTCGTTGATCAGACGGTTGCCGTCGTTGTAGTTGCCGAGATGATTGGTGCCGGTGCACGTGAGTGTCCCGCCCGCGAGATTCCGCAAGGTGGACGTATCGCGTCCCGTGAGCTGGCCCGTGCCACTGATGGTCATGGTGCCGGAGTTGCGAAGTTCGGCCCCAACTCCCACGACCTTTTCCGAAGGCCCGCTTATAGTGGTATTGGCTCCCAGACGGGTCACGCCGTTGATCCATCCTGCGGTCCAGGCGACGTTTCCGCCGCTGAAGAACGCACTGCCATCGGCGTGCCCGTTGATCGATGCCCCGGTGAATTCCACCGTGCTGCCTGCCGCGAGGGTCGAGGTGCCTTGCACGTTCGCATTCCCGGCGGCGAAGCGGGTTTTGCCCGCACCTTCGAAGTCCGCACCCGGAAGGAGATTCACGGTCGTGTAAAAATCGATCCGCGCCACTTGCGGACGGAAGGTGCCGTTTCCTTCCACCAGCCATTCGTCCAGGAATGTCACATCGCTGCCGTTCGTTTTCTCAAGCACGCCGGAGAGCAGCAGACGGTTGCCTCCGTTGTAGTTCGAGAAAAGATCACCGTCCGCGGTCAAGCGGAACGTCGCTCCCGCGCGGACATCGATGGTCGAAGTGTCGCGACCTTGGATCGAGTGGCCGCCCGCCCATTCGAGGTAAGCTTCATCCACCATCGTGGCTCCCGGAGCCAGGGTCTTGAAGTCCGGCCCGGAAACGGTCAGCGCCGCCCCGTTCGGAATGCGCGTGTTGCCGGTGATCCAGCCGCCCGTCCATTTGGACGCTCCGCCGAAAGAGAAGACGCCGCTTCCGGTGCCTCCCAGCGTTCCGCCTTTCATGTCGATGCGGCCCCCTGCGTTTCCGTCCGCAAGGAGCGCGCCTCCCGTGCATTCGATGCCACCGCTGAGCGCCGCCCCGGCTTTCAGGGTCTGGGTGCCATTCACGAATCGCACGATGCCACCGCTGTTGCCCGCGAATGCCCCGCTGCTGCTGCCGCCGCCGTGGAGAATCAGCGTGCCGGCATTCACCGAAGCCGTTCCGTCGTTGTTGATTGCCCAATCGGTCACGTTGTCACCCGCATTTGTCTTTATCATGCTGCCACCGCTTTCGATCACGACCTGGTTTCCCGGGTTGTACGAGCCGAAGGTGCCGATTCCGGAAATCCGCAGGAAGGCGCCATTGCGAATCACGAAACGGCTCGCTTCGCGTCCTGTCAGGTCCCCGCCTTCCCAGAGAATCTCGCCGCTTGCATCGATCGTCGCGTTCACCCAAAGCGTCTTCCCTCCGGGCACGATCCGGATCTTGGCTCCAGCTGCCACCTTGGTGAGGCCGTGGAAAGTTCCCGCCGTCCATTGCAGCGTGTCTTGCACCAGTCCCGCGGGCTCGCCCACGAAATCGCCGCCGCTCACGTCGCAGCTCGCCGTAAAAGTGGTCGCACCCTTCAGGGTGGTGAGGCCGTAGTATTTGAATGCGCCAGCGCCCGTGAAACTGCCTCCGGCGAGCAGATTGAGCGTCGTGTTGATCACCGTCGTTCCCGCCGTGGCATTCGCGACTCCGGAGTGATGGAAGATCCATTCGTCCAGCAGCACGTCACCGCTTGGGGCGGAACGCTTGAGCAGGCCTTGGTTGTAGAAGTTGTTGTTTCCGTTGTAGTTCGCGAAGGCATCGCCGGCGACGGCGAACTCCCAGGTTGCACCGGGCATGTTTGTCACCGTCACGCTATCGCGCCCGATCAAGGGATTCGGCCCCTGCCATACCACCGTGCCCTTGTTCACCATGGAGGCACCGGGGTTCAGCTGATACCAGCCGTTGAGCGTGAGATTGCGGGATGCCGGCACTTCGATCGTGCCGGAAATCGTGCCGCCCGACCAGATCCAGTTCCCTTGGATCTTCGCTCCGGGCGCACCGATCAGATGGGCTCCGGAAAACTTCAGCGTGGCGGTGCTTGAGGTGATCTCTCCGTCCAGCGAACAGTTTCCTCCGGCGATGTCGAGCGTCCCCGCTCCTGATAACGCGGCACCTGCGGCAAAGCTGGAGTCCGCCGCGATTCTCAGGGTGCCCGCATGAATCTTCGTTTGTGCCGGCAGCTGATAGGTCCACTCGACCAGATCGGTTTGCCCGGCTGCGGTCTTCTCGAAGATGCCTTGGTTGAGGAAGATGTTCCCGCCGTTGTAGTTGGTGAAGGCGCTTCCGGTTGTCTCCAGTCTCCAGATGCCGGTGGCGAGGTTGTTCACCCGCACGCTGTCACGTCCCAGCAGGGGGGAAGCGGAGTTCCAATGGACCGTGCCGCTGTTGTTGAGGATCGCGGAGGGATTGAGCTGGCAACTGCCGGTGATGGAAAGATCGCTGCCTGCCGGCACCTGGACCGTTCCCGACCAATTGCCACCGCTCCATCGATAAGTTCCGCTCAAGGTCGCCGTGCTCACGGGAGAGAGGGTGCCGCCCTCGAATTCGAAAAGACCGGTGGGATTCGAGATGTTTCCTCCGGCCGTCATCGTGCTGGAGATCATTTTGAACGAACCATTGCCGGTGAATTGCGTTCCGTCAGGCACCGTTGAGCTAGCGTTCAGAACCAGGAAGCCACCCTGCTTCTGGATCTCGCCACCGAGGGTAAAGTACCAGTCGTTGAAATCGACATTCCCGACCGAAGTCTGCCGCAGCACGCCTTGGTTGATGAAATGATTGCCGGGATTGTAGTTGTCGAAACTATCGCCGGTGGCCGCCAGGATCCACGTGGCGCCGGGGAGGTTGGTGACGGTGCAGCTGTCGCGTCCGAGGGTGACGCCCGAGGACCACGTTACCGTGCCCGCATTCCGGATCTGGCTGGAAACCCAGAGCTGCCTGCCGCCGCCGGCGAGTGCCAGCGTGCCGCCGCTCGCCACGTCCCATATCCCGTAGAGCGTGCCGCCAGTCCACTCCGAGCTCTTGCTGGTGGTCAGCGTTCCCAGCGGGCCGGGGCCATTGTCGAAGGAAAGGGTGCCGCTTTGCAGCTTCATGCCGTAAACGCTGCGGCTGATCGTGCTGGTGACCGTATCACCGTTGCCGATGATCGCGATATCGTTCGGTCCCGGCACGCCATAGGGACTCCAGTTCTCCGCCACACCCCACGAGTTGCTATCGTTCGTGTAGTTGGTGTCCCGCATCGTGTAGCCCGTCCACGTGTAGGTGGGGTGATAGTCCACCGTGAAGGTCGAGCTGCTGCCGGTCGTGGCAGCAGGGATCTCGCGGTTCGTGGCCGTCACTTGGATCGAGTAGCCCATGTTCGCCAATTGGCTGCCACTGGGCGCGCTCCAGCCGTTGGGGCCGGTCCACTCCGCCGCTCCCGCGTCGTAGTTCAGCGGGAGATTCGCCGCACTGGCGGTCCACGTGCTGCCATTCCAGAACTCAACTCCACCCGGTGCGAAGCGCGCCAGTGAAAGGGTCACGGAAGCGATCCCGGACTCCGGATCGGCGACGTCGCCTTGGAGCAAGGGCAGGCTTTGGTCGGTGATCACCACCCCGTTTGCGGGCGAGTTCACCGTCACCACCGGGGCCGTGTTGTCCTGCGCCGAGCGGGAGACATTGATTTGTCCGCTGCCCGCGTTGTTCGCCGCATCCGCGGCGCTCGCGAAGATGGTGATCTGCTGGTTGACCGGCCAGTTCGCCCGGTTCGGCAGTGGCTGGGTGCAATACCATTTCCCCGCATTCAGCGCGGTAGGCAGGTAGGTGAGCGTGCTGCTCCAGTTCGTCCCGCTCCAGTACATCGTGGTCCCGCCATCCTGGCGCTGCAGGATGAGAGAGACGGCGACCGCGTCCGGCGCGTGGATCCGCAGGTCGTCGAGGTTGAAAATGGTGCTGTTGTTCGCGAACGGTTCGATCCCCACGTTCGGCGGAGCCTTGTCGATCGTCACCGTGCGGTTGGTGATGCCGGACTCGGCCTGCGAGTTGTTTCCCGCGTTGTCGGTGGCAAAGGCGCTGATGGCGTAAAGGCCCTCACGCAAGTTCGTGCCGGTGGGCACGTTCGAATAGCTCCACCCGTCCCCGATGCCGAGGTTGGCGGTCACCGTTGTCTGCGTGGCCGTCCAAGTACTACCCGTCCAGTATTCGCCGTTGTTGTAGATGTTCAGCTTCACGGTGGCGAGCCCGGTGGAGTTCGGAGCAGAGACATCCGAAGCGGTGCCGGTGATCGTCGGCAGCGAGGAAAGCGTGACGTTGTTCGCCGGCGCGTTGATCGCTAGCACCGGCTTGTCGGTATCCGGCGGGATCGGCAGGTCCACCGTCACCAGATAGCGGCCGGTGCTGCCGTAGTCGTTGTAGCCGGTCTTGTCGGAGAACTGGCGGTTGCCCGTGCCATAAGCGACCACATGGTAGAGCCCCGGCGAGAGGTTCACCGTCTGGAATGCCGACAGGCTGTCCTGGATGTGGACGCCGCTAGCGACAATCTGGCCCAGATTATTCTCGATCCGGAATCCACAGTCCAAGTTCGCCACGCTGGTCCCTTCGTCGGCTGGCTCGACTTCCACCCGGACATTGCCCGCCGTGGTCACTTGGAACGCCCACCAATCCAAATCATTGAGATTCGCCACCACCCCTTCACCGCCGAGTTGCTGGTAGGTGCCCGTTGGCGCGAGGTTCAAGGACGAGATGTAACCCGTGGATTCATCCGCGGCATAGCCGAAGCCGTTGGTCGCATTTGCGATGATCGCGAGGTCGTCCTGCGGGTTGTTTGCCCCCGGATAGTCGTTCTTGGCCCACTGGATGATGTCCCATGCGTCGGTCCCGGACCGGTAAGGAGATCCCATGACGGCTCCCCAGCGGAAGCCGGCTACGGTCCCATGGCCGGAATAGTATTCATCATCGGGGTCGGGCACGGTGCTATCGCCATCGTGTGCCAGGCCCAGCGTGTGGCCGATCTCATGGGAGATGTTGCTGGCACAGGAGGAAAGTACCGCAGCGGAGACCGTCGAGGGGTCGGATGTATAAGCATACAAGTCCACCCAACAGGGGACATTGGAAGCCCGCGCGGTACCCGCTTGGGAGAAAGAACTTACCCATGCCAGTCCGAATGAGAAGTCCGGGTTCGTCTGGGGGCCGCCGCGGATGATGCACCGCATGCGGTTTCCCGCACCCGCGGCGGTGTATTTCGCCGGATCGGTCGTGACGTTGATGTTGAACTGGATGAAGTCCTCTGCCACCCGCCGCCACACCAAGGTCATTTGGTCGGCAGTGAGGCCCGAGTGGGGAACCGCAATGGCAACCCCGCCGGGATTCGACTCCGGCCAGTCCGGATACGTCGTGGTCGGCTGTCCGTCGAAATCCAGCAGCAGCACCGCCGTTGCGGAGGGGCGGCTGTTCAGCATCGGAGCCACGCTGCCGCTGCCCGTGACCGTGCCGTCACCCGGTAGCGGAGCGGAGCGCGCCGCTTCGGGGCCGCTCCGATCGCAGATCATGTCCGACCTCAGCCGCTCCACCAGCCAGAGCGAACCATCTCGCTCTTGGTCCACCGTCCAGCCCAGCGGTTCGTTTACGAGCAAGAGATGACCGGCGAGCCGGTCGGGCCCGCCTTGATGGGCCATCACCAGGCCGCCCTTGTCTCCCGTAAAGCCGATCGAAACCCGGTGCACATCCAGCATTTCCTCATCCGGCTTGCTCCAATTCACCTTGCCCGGGAAAATCCGGCCATCGGGCAGGGTCACTTCGACCGCTTCGCCCTCTTGAAACTTCCTCAAGTCCGGAAACTGGCTGAAGCGGTAGCGCCGTCCTTCCGGAACCTTGGCATCCACCCGGCTGGCCCTGGCGAGTTCTCCCGAGAGGCCGTCCGGCGACCCCTTCGTTTCGGCGTAGGCCCCGATTTTGACCGTCGCGGCTGCGGGAAAAGATCGCTCCTGGGATTTCGTCGCCGCGTCCCCTTGATCGGGTCGCGGAGCCTCCGGGCCTCCCGTCTGGGTCACGCGGGTTTTTGCGGCGGGGAGAGAGGTCTGGTTCCGTTGGGAAAACCAAATGCCAATAATGCAGAACACGAGGACGGCGATCGCCATCCGCAGGGGAGGTTGCGGCTTCATCGGGAGGAGGAGGGGCCGGAGGAAAGAGGGAGATCCTTCCGCCGGAGATCAGGGTTTGGGGGTCCCGAGCTGCTCGGGATGGGGTGCATCTAACAAATCCGTCGCGGGCCTTGCAAGCAGGCTAGCTGCGCATTTTCAAGACCGCGGGAGCGCCTGGGCTTCCGGCACGGGCTTGCCCAATTCCGGAGCCACATCCGCCATCCGCATCTTCCGCTTCGGCTTGTCCGTCGGCATCCAGGCGTGCAGGACGCCGGAGAGCGTGAGGGCAAGTAGCAGGCGGGAAACGATACGGGAGCAGGCGACCGCTTTCATGTCGCTACCGTCCCACGGAACCGGCCCGGAAACTATTACGCCATGACGTGGGGCCAATTGGGGGTTGAGTCCGTCGCCGCCCTGCCCCACAAACCGCCCCGGAAATGAAGATCGTCGTCGTGGGCAAGGGTGGGCGCGAACACGCGCTGGTGAGGGCATTGTCGGAATCTCCCGGCAGCCCGGAAATCTTCTGCTTTCCCGGCAGCGACGCCATTTTCCAGATCGCCAAGCCAGTCGCCGCCACCGGTCTCGAGTCGCTGATCCTCTGGATGCAGGCGAATCAGATCGACCTCTGCGTCGCGGGCGAGGAGAGCTATCTGGTGACGGGCGAGGGCCTCGCGAACCTCTGCGAGCAGGCCGGAATCCCCTGCTGGGGCCCGCATTTCCAGTCCGCCCAGCTCGAAGCGAGCAAGGAATTCGCCAAGCAATTCCTCCTCCGCCACGAAATCCCGACCGCCAAGGCGACCGCCTGCTCGAATCTCAACGAAACCCGCGCCGCGATCGGCGGGAAATACCCCACCGTCCTGAAATTCGATGGCCTCGCCGCCGGCAAGGGCGTCGCCGTCTGCATGGCGGAAAAGGAGGCGGAGGACTTCCTCGACGAGGTCTTCGTCCAGCAGCGCTTCGGCCCCGGCCGCGTCCTCGTGGAGGATTTCCTCACCGGCCCGGAAGTCTCCATCTTCGCGGCCATCGTCGATGACCGCTTCCTGATCTTCACTCCCGCCCGCGACTACAAGCGGATCGGGGAAGGGGATGCCGGTGCCAATACCGGCGGCATGGGTGCCGTCGCCAGCCGCAAGCTGATCCCCGCCAACCTGCTCGCCGAGATCGAGGCGAACATCGTCGCTCCCACCGTCAATGGCCTGCGCAATGACGGCCTGCCCTACCGCGGCTTCCTTTACTTCGGCCTCATGCTCACCCCGGAGGGCCCGAAGGTCATCGAATACAACTGCCGCTTCGGCGACCCGGAGTGCCAGGCGGTCATGCCGCTGGTGAAGGGCGACCTCGCGGGTTTCTGCCTCGCCGGGGCGAAAGGCGACCTCCGCACGGATCTCATTTCCTTTGACGAAGGCTGGAGCGTCTGCGTGGTGCTCGCATCGGCCGGTTACCCGGAAAGCTCGCGCAGCGGCGATGTCATCCGCGGCTTGGATCAAGTCGGCAGCGCCCGCGTCTATCATGCCGGCACCCGCCGTAATGACTCTGGCGACTGGGAAACCAATGGCGGCCGCGTTTTGGCAGTGGTCTCCGGCGCGGCGACCCGGCAGGATGCCGTCACCGCCGCGCACGCCGCGACGGACCATGTTTCCTTCGATGGCGCGCAGCGCCGCCGCGATATCGGAATCCTCCATTTCAACGATTGATTGATGAGCCGCATTCTCGGACCAGACGACATCGAGCAGGGCATCCTCGCCCTCGCCACCGCCATCCGTGAGCGCACGGCGGGAAAGCCGATCGCCCTCGTTGGGATCCGCAGCCGCGGCGATGAAGTGGCGGAGCGCCTCTGCAATCACCTCGCCGCGGACGACCGCGAGCTCGCCCTCGGGATCCTAGACATCTCCCTCTATCGAGACGACTACGAGCACCTGCGGGAAAATCCCAAGCTGCAGGAAAGCGATATCCCTTTCACCGTGGACGGCGCCCACATCATCCTCGTGGACGATGTCCTTTTCACAGGCCGCACCATCCGCGCTGCCCTCGATGCCCTCTCCGATTACGGCCGCCCCGCGAAGGTCGAGCTGGCCACGCTGATCGACCGCGGCCACCGCGAAATGCCGATCCAGCCGGACTACACCGGCATCACGCTCGCCACAGAACGTCACGATCACGTGCTTGTTTCCTTGGAAGCCAGCGATGGAGAGGACAAGATCGAAATCGTCGAACGAAACCCGGGCTGACCCATGCTTCCCGAACGCCGGAAATCCGCCGAGGAAATCGCGAAACTTCGCGAGGCCATGGGCATTCCCGGCGCGACGCCCGAGGAGCCGGACAGTCCTCCCGCTCCCGAGCCAGCCCAAGGAGGGGGCTCGTCCCGAGCCCCTGCCTCTGCCCCAGCTCCGGCTGCCCCGACGGCAGAACCGGCTTCTGCTCAAAACGGCCGGGACCCGGAAAGCGCTTCGTCCTTGGCCGCACATGACTACTCGGAAGAGCCCCGCCGTCCGATCAACAAGACCGTCCGCTCCCTACGCAAGTCGGAGCAAGGACCGGTAACGGCCTCGGCGGTCCCCCGCGAAACCAACGTCGCCATCCCCACCCAGCGCCGCAGTGAGCGAGAGCTGATGGAGCTGCGCCGCACGCAGGCCACTCCGCCGGATCAAGCCATCGCCTACATCCGGAATCTCACGGTACCATGGCCGCTCGTCACCCTCGGCTACCTTTTTCCACTGACGGGTGCCCTGCTTGGCTGGCTCTCCGTGTGGACACCCACCGTGATGGAGCCGGATTTCCCCGCCATGTGGATGGCCGATCTCTCGCGCAAGCCATGGCTCGGCAGCGCCGGCTTGGCCGCCCTCGTGGCCCTCTGCGTCCTCGGCCTCCTGCTTGCCGGCTGGTTCGCATGGAAGAAGCCGCGCTCCCGCCATCACGCGGGCTTCATCACCATCATCTCCGTTTTCACCGTCGTCTTCGCCATCCTTTCCAAGTTCTCACCGACCCATGGCCCGTAAGGACCTTCTCGACATCAGTTCGCTGGACCGGGAGGAGATTGATCTCCTCCTCAATCAAGCCGTTCCCTTCAAAGAGCTTTTCACCCGCTCGGTCAAAAAGGTCCCAGCGCTGAAAGGGAAGTCCGTGCTGATGCTCTTCTACGAGCCGAGCACCCGGACCCACTCCTCCTTCGAAGTCGCCGCGAAGCGCCTCTCTGCCGACGTCACGAACTTCGACGTCCCGCACTCCTCCGTCGTGAAAGGGGAGTCCGTGCGCGAAACGATCGAGACCCTCCAGGCCATGCGCACCGACTTCATCGTCGTGCGCCACGGTCGCAGCGGCCTGCCCGGCATGATCGCCGGCATGACGAAGGCCAGCGTCATCAATGCCGGCGACGGTGCCCACGCGCATCCCACCCAGGCGCTGCTCGATGCCTTCACGCTGAGGGAAATCTTCCCCGATCTCACCGGCAAGAAAGTCCTCATCATCGGCGACATCCTCCACAGCCGCGTCGCCCGCTCCACCAGCACCATCCTGAAGCGCCTCGGCGTCCAGGTCGCCTACCTCGGCCCCGGTTCGCTGGTCCCGAGATGCGGTCCGGAAAACACCACACGCTTCACCGATTACGCGGAAGCGATGAAGTGGAAGCCGGACGTCGTCTATCTCCTGCGCGTCCAGATGGAGCGGCAGGACGTCCAATATTTCCCCAGTCTCCGCGAATATCACAAGGTCTACGGCGTCACCGAAGAACGCCTGAAGCAGATCGACGGGGAGGGCCTCTACCTCATGCACCCCGGCCCCGTAAACCGCGGCGTCGAGCTCTGCGATGGCGCGATGGACTACTCCCGCAGCCTCATCAACCGCCAGGTCGAAAACGGCATCGCCGTCCGCATGGCCGTCCTCTATTGGCTCAAGCCCGCCGAAGAGTAGCAGCGCGACTTTCCAAGGCGCGTGGCGTGCCAAAGTAGTCCGCTCAGTCCTCAGAGCGGACGAGCGGTTCTTGGATGCCCTGAGCCCTTCGGGTCGGAATCGCATTGGGATCGACAGGCTCTCGCAAAAAGCCGGAAGGGACCATTCGTCTGCTCAGAGGACTGAGCGGACTACCTTCTCCCCCCGCGAAGCGCACTCCGATTGATGATTGGAAAATTGGTGATTCTGCCTTCATCTTCCTAGGGGAAATCGGAGGGGCTTCATGCGATGGCTAATCTAGGACGGCGAGTCGCCCGGATGGACAGCCATTTCGACGCGGACGGGCGGCGGAAATTCAGGCTGAAGATCACGGTGGATCGGGAGCGTGACATAACACACCGTCACGCGAAAAGAATGGGCAGAGGTCCCCGTTCCCGCTAGAAGGGAAATGCCATGGCTGGAGTGGATCCGGTATCGCCGAGCAATTTGCGGGGGCTCGATCTCCCCTTGGTCAGGGATGATTTGTGGTATCGCGCGCAACAGGCGATCAGGCTGATCCCGAAAAACGGGAAGGACGGAGCGATCCGGCGGACGGTGGTCTTCACCCTCTTGGCCTGGCTGCCGCTGCTGGTCTGGGCACTGGTGAAGGGGCGGGTCTTTGATGGCACGACCGACGAGCCGTTCCCGCGGCATCTGGGAATTCATATCCGCTTCCTCATCGCGCTTCCCGTTTTGATCTTCGGCGAACGCGCGGCGCGCTCGGTGATGAAGCATCTCTTGCCCCGCTTCGTTTCGATGGGCCTGGTCACGGAGCCGAAGGTGCCCGCTTTCCGGGAATTGGTGGCCGATATTATCCGTTTGAAGAACTCCTCCTTCCCATGGGTCGCGTTCGGCGCCCTGATCGTCGTGACGATTCTCGTGCCGGAGACGGGAGAGCGATTGCGGGAACTCGATTGGTCGCGCGAGAACAACCACCTGGGTTTCGGCGGTTGGTGGTATCTCTGGATCTCCCGGCCGATTTTTCAGATCTTCATCCTAAGCTGGGTCTGGCGGCTGGTGCTGGTCGCCATACTCCTGCGCCGCATCGTGAAGCTGGGTCTGGATCTTGTCCCCTCACATCCGGATCGCCTTGCGGGCCTCGGTTTCATCGAGAGCCTTCCTCGCGCTTTCGTTCCGCTGGCCCTCGCGATGTCCTGCGTTTTGTGCGGCCACCTCGCCCACGAAATCGCATGGCACGGCGCGCATTTCTCGAGCTTCAAGATTCCCCTGGTGATCTTCGCCGTGGCTGTCTTCCTGATCTGCGTCGCCCCGCTGCTGGTATTTATTCCGCTGCTAAAGAGAACCAAGCGCGCCGCCATGGCGCAATACGGGGCCTTGGTCGCACGGCACAACAGGCTGGTCCACCGGGAGTGGGTGGAGGGCGGAAAAGTGGACGACCGCTCGCTGCTCGATGCCCCTGAACTCGGACCGACAACGGACGTGAATGCGATTTTCGAAGCGGTGAACTCAATGCGGGCTCTGCCCTTTTCCCGCAAGAGTCTCATTACCGTATTCGTGCCCGTCGCCGTGCCGGTGATCATCGTCGCCTTGATGGAAATCCCCCTTGTGGAAATCCTGATGAAGATCTTCAAAACCGTTATCTAACAAATTCGAGATCCATGCGCCTCACCTGCCTCTTCGCGATCGTCCTGATGGTCTCCTGTTCGCCCCCGCTTTCGTACAAGCACGTGCCCTCCGCGATTCCGAAGGGCGACTATCAGGAGTCTCCCTTGGCCGAATCCCTGCGCGAACTCGATGCCGGAAAAACGGCTACGGACCCCGCGATCGCGAGCGGCCATTTCGTGGAAAGCGCCCGCCTCGCCGGCACAAAGGCTCTCGTTGGGGAGCCCGGCGCGATCGCCCTCTACAATCACGCTGTCGGCCGTCTGGTGGACACGCTGTCAAAGGGGAACAACCTCCCTTGGGGGCGAAAGATCACCGTGGGCACGGGAGCCAGCTCTTCCTCGCTGAGGGGAAAGCTGGAGCCGGGGGCGCCCAAGGGCCCGCGCGAATATCTGACGGTGGATAGCATGGCCTTTCACGGAAAGTGGTCCGGCCACCGCGCATTGCGCCCGGGGGTCGGAGCACCGCTGGTGGTCGTCTATCCGGAGAACCGCGAATTCCGCCGCACCTTCGATCCACCGCGCATCCATGCTGCACTCACCGCCGTCCTGCACTTCGAAGGGGGACGGTCGGCCACCCTGGAACTCCACGATCCGCTGGAGGAGGAAAGGATTTCCATCGCCGGCCGGAATCTGGTCCTCGCGGCGGACTTCACCGCTCCGATTTCCATGTTCATCGCGGTTGCACGCCCGGACAAGCTCGGGCTCATCCGCTTGCTGAATCCCCAGAAGTATTCGGATACCTCCCGCCTTGTACGCACGCAGAAGTACGATAAAGATCGTATTCCCGTGCTCTTCGTCCACGGCCTTCAGGACACTCCCGCGACCTGGGTTCCGATGTACCAGCAGCTGCTGAACGATCCGGTCCTCCGCGATCGCTATCAGTTCTGGGTCTTCAGTTATCCCAGCGGCTATCCCTATCCTTACTCCGCCTCGCTGCTCAGGAAGGAGCTCAATGGAGTGAAGCGCGCGTTCCCCGGCCACAAGGACATCATTATCGTCGGCCACAGCATGGGCGGGCTCATCAGCCGCCTGATGGTGACCGATGCCCATGACAAGATCTGGCGCGACACCTTTGGGAAATCGCCACAGGAAATGAAGATCTCGGGTGCCAGCAAGCACTTGTTGGAGGATTCCCTGATCTTCGATCGTCGCGATGACATTTCCCGGGCAATCTTCATTTCCGCTCCCCACCGTGGATCTTTGTTGGCATCCAATTGGATCGGTCGCCTCGGTTCCCGGCTCGTGCGGATACCTTCCTTCATCACCGACGCCCGGAACTCCGTCGCCTCTGTCATGACTGCGGATGCCGCCGCGCTACAGTTGGATCGCGCGCCGAACAGCATCGATACCCTCGCCCCAAACAACCGCTTCGTACAGGCGGTGAACAAGATCCCCATTGCCCCCGGCGTCACCTACCATTCGATCATAGGCGACCGGGGCAGGGGAGACACCCCGAACTCAAGCGACGGCGTGGTCCCCTACTGGAGTTCCCATCTCGATGGTGCCGCATCCGAAAAAATCGTCCCTTCCCACCACAGCGCCCATCAGAACCCCCAGGGCATCGCGGAAGTGCAACGCATCCTCCACGCCAACCTCAAGTCCGCCCGCTAAAATATAGGGAGCGGTATTGAACCGCCGCCCTGGGACCGCGGAACTCCAGTTCCGCACGAACGGTTCCTGAACGCCCGCAACCAAGCGTACGTGGTCCCGACTTCGGCCGGGCCCTCGTTAGGGACTGGCGTGAACCCTGACAGAGCGGCGCAGCCGTTGTTGGAGTGCGGCGAGCATCGCCGCTTTCCGAGGCGGTCTGAACTGGCTTCCCGCATCACCTCGCGGGAAGCCTTCGGCAAAAGACGCGCAAGACGCAAAAGACGCAAAATTTAGCAGCCGGACGACAAGCGCATCTGCTCACCCGCTTTCAACCTTTCAGGCGATCCGGTCCTCCTCACGGCTAGAAGACATCGGACCCACACCGCCCCCCCATCGCCCAAACCAGGAGCAGCCCTTTTACACTTTTTTAACGCCTCCCGTCCCCCCTTTGACTACGCCTTCCGGAGATCCGTGGAAGCATGGAAGTGAATCCCGCGCTTCCCATGTCCGATCTCATCTACCTCTCCGTCACGGCCGGCTTCTTTCTCCTGGCCCTCTGTTACTCCCGCTTCTGCGGCAACCTCTGAACCCGCCATGGAAAACATCGTCGTCGGGCTCATCGCCCTCGCCCTCCTCGCCTACCTGCTCACGGCCATGATCCGGCCGGAGAAATTTTAAATCCTGCACCTTCATGCACGCCAACGACTGGCTCCAGCTCGCCCTTTTCCTGGGCATCCTCGCCGCCATCACCAAGCCGATCGGCATTTACCTGACCAAGGTGCTCGATCCGAACGGAAAGACATGGCTCGATCCCGTGCTCCACCCGGTCGAGCGCCTCACCTATCGCCTGATCGGCGTCGATCCTTCCAAGGAGCACGACTGGAAAGGCTACACGCTCGCGATGCTACTCTTCAGCTTGGTGGGCGTGCTCTTCACCTACGCCATCCTGCGGATGCAGCATCTTCTGCCGCTCAATCCCCAAGGGTTGCCCGCGCTCAGTCCGGCTCTCGCCTTCAATACCGCGGTAAGCTTCACCACGAACACGAACTGGCAGAGCTACGGTGGGGAAGCGACCATGTCCTCCTTCTCCCAGATGGTCGGCCTGACCTTTCACAACTTCGTCTCGGCCGCGACCGGCATCGGCATCGCGGCGGCGCTGGTGCGTGGCATTTCACGGCAGACCACTACGGCGCTCGGTAACTTCTGGGTCGATCTGGTGCGGACCACCTATTACCTGCTGCTGCCCTTGTGCACGGCCTTCGCGGTCTTCCTCGTGTCACAGGGAATGGTCCAGAATTTCAAGAGCTACGATACCGCACAACTCGTCGAGCCGCAAACCGTGCAGGTCGCGACGACCAACGATGCCGGTGCCACGGTGACGGAGTCCACCACGTTGGATCAACAGACGATCGCCCACGGTCCGATGGCCTCACAAGTTGCCATCAAGATGCTCGGCACCAACGGCGGCGGTTACGTTAGCGCCAATGCCGCCCATCCCTACGAGAACCCGACGCCGCTCTCGAACTTCGTCCAGATGCTCTCGATCTTCGCGATCGGCAGCGGCCTCACCTGGTATCTCGGAAAATCCACCGGAAACCAGGGCCACGGCTGGTCCGTGTGGTCGGCGATGATGATCCTCTTCGTCGTCGGCACGCTCGCCTGCTGGTGGGCGGAAGCGAAGGGTAATCCGATCCACCACTCGTTGGGCCTTGCTGCCGGTGACGGGAACTTCGAAGGCAAGGAAGTCCGCTTCGGGATCTTCAATTCCTCGCTCTTCGCGGTCATCACCACCTCAGCTTCCTGCGGTGCAGTGAACTCGATGCACGATTCCTTCACCGCCATCGGCGGCCTCATTCCGCTCTTCATGATGGAGCTGGGTGAAGTGGTCATCGGTGGTGTCGGTGCCGGTCTTTATGGCATGCTCGTCTTCGTCGTGCTCGCGGTCTTCATCGCGGGTCTCATGGTCGGCCGCACGCCGGAGTATCTCGGGAAGAAGATCAATGCCTTCGAGGTGAAGATGGCGATGCTTTCCCTGCTGGTGCTCACGGTCACCATCCTCGGCTTCACCGCATGGGCCTCGGTTGCCGATTGGGGCCTCGCTGGTCTCAACAACTCCGGCCCGCACGGCTTCAGCGAAATCCTTTACGCCTACAGCTCCGCCACCGCGAACAATGGCAGCGCCTTCGCGGGGCTCACCGCCAACCCGTCGAACGGAGATCCGCACTACAATGTCACGCTCGGCATCGCCATGCTGATCGGCCGCTTCCTCATGATCGTGCCGATCCTCGCGCTCGCCGGATCCCTCGCGAAGAAGAAGACCTCGCCCCCCAGTCCCGGCACCTTCCCGGTCTCCGGTGGCACCTTCACCATGCTGCTGATCGGCACCGTGGTCCTTATCGGCGCCTTGAACTTCCTGCCCGCCCTCGCGCTCGGCCCCATCGTCGAGCACTTCCTGATGCTCGGTGGCAATCTCTTCTAACAGATCATTCCCAACGCCCATGTCCACGAAAGCTCCATCCCTCTTCGACAAGGCCATCCTGCTGCCTGCGGTCGGCGAGGCCTTCAAGAAGCTCGACCCGCGCCTGATGGTGAAGAACCCGGTGATGTTCGTTACGGAGGTCGCCGCGGTGCTCACCACCGCCGCCATCTTCACCGGCAAGTCGGATCACGGCTTCATCATTCAGCTCGCCGTTTGGCTTTGGTTCACCGTCCTCTTCGCGAACTTCGCCGAAGCCGTCGCCGAAGGCCGCGGCAAGGCCCAGGCCGATAGCCTGCGCAAGGCCCGAAAGGACACCATGGCCCGTCGCTTGGGAAAAGGCGGCAGTGAAGAGAAAGTCGCGGCCACCTTGTTGGAAAAGGATGACCTGGTGGTCTGCGAGACAGGCGATGTCATCCCTGCCGACGGGGAGGTCATCGAGGGGATCGCCAGCGTCGATGAAGCCGCGATCACCGGCGAGTCCGCTCCCGTCATCCGCGAGAGCGGCGGTGACCGCAGCGCGGTGACCGGCGGCACGCGGGTGATCAGCGACCGCATCGTGATCCGCATCACTTCGGAGAAGGGGAATACTTTCATCGACCGGATGATCTCGATGGTGGAAGGGGCCAAACGCCAGAAGACGCCGAACGAGATCGCGCTGACGATTCTGCTCTCCGCGATGACGCTGATCTTCCTCTTGGTCTGCATCACCCTGAAGCCCTTCGGCGTGTATGCGGGCATGGAATTCACCACTCCGGTGTTGGTTGCACTGCTCGTCTGCCTCATTCCCACCACCATCGGCGGCCTGCTCAGTGCCATCGGCATCAGCGGCATCGACCGCCTGATCCGGCGCAATGTCATCGCGACCAGCGGTCGTGCCGTTGAAGCGGCAGGGGACATCGATGTGCTGCTGCTCGACAAGACCGGCACCATCACCATCGGCAACCGCATGGCCTCCGCCTTTCTCCCTGCGCCCGGCGTGACCGAGAACGAACTGGCCGATGCCGCGCAACTCGCCTCGCTCGCCGATGAAACTCCGGAAGGCCGCAGCATCGTGGTGCTGGCCAAGGAGCGCTTCAACATCCGCGGTCGCGAACTCCAGCATCCTCATGCCTCTTTTGTGCCCTTTGCCGCGCAGACCCGCATGAGCGGAGTGGACATGGATGGACGCAGCATCCGGAAGGGTGCGGCGGAATCCGTGCAGCGCTGGGTGGAAGGGCAGGGCGGCTCCTTTCCCCAGGACGTTTTCCATGCGGTGGAGGCCGCCGCCCGCGCGGGCCGCACGCCCTTGGTCGTCGCCGATGGCAAGAAGGTGCTTGGTGTGGTGGAGCTGAAGGATGTCGTGAAAGGCGGCATCAAGGAACGCTTCGCCCAGCTCCGCAAGATGGGCATCCGCACGGTGATGATCACGGGTGACAATCCAATGACCGCCGCGGCCATCGCGGCAGAGGCCGGGGTTGATGACTTCATGGCCCAGGCCACGCCGGAGGATAAGCTCAAGCGCATCCGCTCCGAGCAAGCCGCCGGTCACCTTGTCGCCATGACTGGCGACGGCACCAATGACGCCCCCGCACTCGCGCAAGCCGATGTCGGCGTGGCCATGAACACCGGCACCCAGGCCGCCCGCGAGGCTGGCAACATGGTGGACCTCGATAGCAACCCGACGAAGCTAATCGAGATCGTGGAGATCGGGAAACAGCTCCTGATGACCCGCGGTTCTCTAACAACCTTCTCGATCGCCAACGACGTCGCGAAGTACTTCGCCATCATCCCCGCGATGCTCATGGTCACTTTCCCGGCCATCGCCCCGCTCAATGTGATGAAGCTCGCTTCACCCCAGAGCGCCATCCTAAGCGCGGTGATCTTCAATGCCCTGATCATCATCGCCCTCATTCCGCTGGCCCTGAAAGGCGTGGCCTACCGGCCGCTCGGCGCCATGGCGGTGCTGCGCCGCAACCTGTTTGTCTACGGCCTGGGCGGGCTGCTTTTGCCCTTCGCGGGCATCAAGGCCGTCGACATCATCGTCTCAAACCTTCACCTCGTCTGAATCATGAACTCCATCGCCTCCGAAATCCGCAGTGCGGTCGGCTCGACTCTCATTCTTGCCGTCGTCTGCTGCGGCGCCTATCCGCTGCTCGTCACCGGCGTCACCCGCACCGTCTTCCGCGACAAGGCGGACGGCAGTCTGATCAAGGATGACTTCGGAAAAGTCATCGGCTCCGCCCTGCTCGGCCAAACCTTCACCGGCGAAAAGCACTTCCATTCCCGCCCCTCTGCCGCGGGCGCAAATGGCTACGACGCCGCCAGCTCCAGCGGCAGCAACCTCGGCCCGACCTCGCGCAAACTCGCCGATCAAATCAAGAATCGTGTCGCCACCTATCGCACGACCAACGGCCTGACCGAGAATCAGGAAGTCCCCGCTGACGCCGTCACCGCCTCCGGCAGCGGACTCGATCCCCACATCAGCCCCGCCAATGCCGCCCTCCAGGCAGCCCGCGTCGCGAAGGCCCGCAATCTTCCGTTGGAAAAGGTGCGCGAGTTGATCGACGGTAACACGGTTCAGCCCGACCTCGGCATCTTCGGTGATCCCGGAGTCAATGTCCTCAAGCTCAACCTCGCGCTCGACGCACTCGCTCCATGAAACCTTCGCTCCGCATCTTCCTGGCCGGATTGATCCTTGGCTGCCTGGGGGCCGCCTGGTGGTTCACGCGGGATAAGGTGGAGCCGATTCCCGACGAAAAGAAGGTGGCGATGGAGGTGCTGGTGGATACGCAGGCAGGTCCGGGCTATTTTCATCACGCCGATGCTTCCGCGGCACCGGATGAGCACGGCATTTTCTGGATCGAGCCGCCCGCGGCAGAAGCCCAGATCGATCGTATCATCCGCGAGCGCAAGCTGGACGCATCCTCCGGGGACAAGCTTCGCAAGCTGATCAAGCAAACAACCGAGCCACATCCTTCCCGCGTCGTGGGCGGGGACCGCATCAATCTGGCCCGCCTGAATGTCGCGCTGGATACGCTCAAGTAGTTCCACCGTCGCTGTCCTTTCCCTTGGAAATCTGTTGGGGTATCTCCATGCCCGGCCTGCCATGACCGACGACTCCCGTCCCGATCCCGATCTCCTTCTCGCACAGGTCCAGCGCGAGGAGCGGGATCGCCGTGTGGGACGCCTCTTCATCTTCCTGGGCATGTGTCCCGGCGTGGGAAAGACCTATGCCATGTTGCAGATGGGACTGCAGCGGAGGAATGAAGGCGTTCGCATTCTTGCCGGAGTGGTGGAAACGCATGGCCGTGCCGAGACCGTTGCCTTGCTGGAAGGGATGGACGTGCTGCCCCGCAAGAAGCTGGAGCACGGCGGCCACCTGCTGGAAGAGTTCGATCTAGACGCCGCCTTGGCCCGCAGGCCGGAGCTGCTGCTGGTCGATGAACTCGCCCACACCAATGCCCCCGGCAGCCGCCACAACAAGCGCTATCAGGACGTCCTGGAGTTGTTGGACGCGGGCATCGACGTCTGCACCACGCTCAATGTCCAGCACATCGAAAGCCAGGTGGACATCGTCCGCCAAATTACCGGTGTGGCCGTGCAGGAAACCGTGCCGGATTCCATCCTCGACCGCGCCCACGAGATCCAACTCGTCGATCTCAGCGTGGAGAAGCTGCTGCAACGGCTTGCCGAAGGCCGCGTCTATGTGCCGGAGCGCGCCAATGCGGCGGCGGAGGGATTCTTCCGCGAGGGAAATCTCACCGCCCTCCGCGAACTCGCGCTGCGCTTCACCGCCGAGCGCGTGGACCGCGATATGGAGGACCTCCGGCGCGCGCGCCGCGACTCCAGCCCGTGGAAAACCAATGCGCGCCTCCTCGTTGGCGTCGCGCCCACCCCTTACTCGGAAAGCCTCGTCCGCTGGACCCGTCGCGCCGCCGCCCGCCTCGGCTGTCCGTGGATCGGCGTCTGGGTCGAGGGCTTGAAGTCCCTGCGGCCCGAGGAAGAAGAACTGCTGGCCCGCGGTCTGGCTTTGGTGCGGAAGCTCGGCGGCGAGGTCGTCCATGTCACCGGCGATGACGTCGCCCATGCCTTGTTAGATGTGGCCCGGGACCGGAACGTCAGCCAGATCGTCGTCGGGAAATCCGACTCCAAGCGGCGCTGGAAGCCCACGCTCACCGACCGGATCATCGCCGGCAGCGGGAACATCGATGTCTGCGTCGTCCGTCCCCTCGCGGGCAAACGGCCGCAGCCACGCAAGGACACGCCAAGCCAGGCCGCACCCTGCTGGAGGGACCACGGCAGCGCTCTCGGCCTGACGGCGCTAGCCACCATGGCGAGCTTCCTGGCCCTGCCATACAGCGGCTACACCGTGCCCTCATTCATCTACCTGCTCGCCATCGTTCTTGGCTCGCTACGATGGCAAAGGGGCGCGACCTTGCTGATGGCCGGCGTGTGTGCCGCGATGTGGAACTACCTCTTCATCCCCCCGCGCTTCACTTTTCACGTGGAACGACCGGAAGACATGGCGATGCTCGCGATGTTCTTCGTCGTCGCCCTCGCCATGGGCCATCTCACCACGCGCCTGCGCATGCGGGAAAAGGCCGAGCGCCAGCGCCAGCGCCACACGGATGCCCTGCTCCGCGTGACGCAACAGGCCGCCCTCAGTCCGGAAACCGCCCGCGGCTTGGAATCTGCACTCCGCGTGATTGAGTCCATCCTCGGCGGCCAGGTCGCTCTGCTGGTCAGGCAGGATGATCATTCGCTCGGCCACATCGCCCATCCCGCCAGTGCCTTCCAGCCCGGTGACAGCGAATTCGCCGTTGCCGCCTGGGCATTCTCCAATCACCAGCTGGCAGGCCGCTTCACCGATACCTTGCCCTCTGCTGAGGCCACCTGGTTTCCGCTCCAGACCGCGACTTCCACCATGGGCGTGCTCGGTCTCAATCGCACTGCGGGCACACTGAATTTCACCGAGCGCCAGGCAATGGAAGCCTTCGCGCTGCAACTCGCGCTGGTCCTCGAAAAGGAGCACTTCATCGAGGCCGTGCAGCACGCCGAGCGCCTGGAGGAAGGCGAGAGACTCCGCCGCGCCCTCTTCGACAGCGTTTCCCATGAGCTGAAAACTCCCATCGCGGTGATCCGTGCCGCGGTGGAAACGAAAGGTCCTGCGGATCCCTGCATGACGGAGATCGATACCGCCTCGCGTCGTCTCCAGCGCATCGTCGACGGCCTGCTGCAGATGACCCGCCTCGAAGCATCCGTCGTCGAACCGAAACCCGAATGGTGCGATGTGAATGACATCGTTTCCGGCGCCCTTGAAACCACCGGCGATCTTCTCAAGCAACGCGAGCTGAAGATCGAAATCCCGGGCGATCTGCCGCTGGTGAAGACCGATCACAACCTGCTTGAGCAGTGCCTCGTCAATCTCCTCCACAACGCCGCCGTGCACACGCCCGAGGGCACGCTGGTGGAACTTTCCGTGGCCCGCCGGGTGAAAGGCCTGGAGTTCATCGTGCGAGATCACGGCAAGGGGCTTGCGGAAGGCGAGGAACGAAAGATCTTCCGGAAATTCTATCGTGCGCCCGGTTCGCCCGCCGGCGGCACCGGCCTCGGCCTCTCCATCGTGAAGGGCTTCCTCCGCGCGCTTGGCGGCGAGATCGTCGCGCGCAATCATCCGGCAGGAGGCGCGGAGTTCGCCATCCGTCTCCCTGCGGAAACCATGGAAGCGTCCGCAGCCGTGGCGTCTTCTTCCTGACCTATCGTGATCGCGCTCATCATCGACGACGAAGTCCAGATCCGCCGCCTTCTCCGGCTTGCCTTGGAGTCGCGCGGCTATGAAGTGCACGAGGCAGAGAACGGCCAGCTCGGCCTCCAGGCCTGTGCGGTTCATCGGCCGGATGTCGTCCTGCTCGATCTCGGCCTGCCGGACATGGATGGTATCGAGGTCTTGCGCCGCCTGCGCGAATGGAGCGGGACGCCGGTGCTCATCCTTTCCGTTAGGGACGAGGAGAAGGGGAAGATCGCCGCCTTGGAATCCGGTGCCGATGACTACGTCACGAAGCCTTTTGCCACCGGGGAGCTGCTTGCCCGCCTCGCTGCCATCCAGCGCCGTCGCCATGGAAACGATGCCCCGGAGATCGTCTTCGGCCCGCTGCTGCTGCGGCTGGACCGGCACGAGGCGATCTTGAACGGGGAGGAGCTGAAGCTCACGCCCACCGAATTCGCCTTTCTCCGCGCCCTCGCGCGGCACACTGGAAAAATCGTGACGCAGCGGCAGCTCTTGCGCGAAGTGTGGGGACCGCAGGCGGAAGATCAGACGCACTACCTGCGGGTTTATGCCAATTTCCTCCGCAAGAAACTGGGCAAGCTCCTCCTTGTCCGGAACGAGCCCGGCATCGGCTACCGCCTCATCGAGCCGATGTAGTGGACAACGATCCATTTGACGAACGCGGCCAACGGGCGGACGGGTGTTAGCACCATGAATGCGATCCAGGATCTTGCCGCCTCGGAGGCCGTGGGAAAAATGCGGGACATCATCGATGCCGCAGCTTCCACCTGCCTGTTCGCTACGAATCTCACCTCCATCCCGTTCCACCTCTGCCCGATGCAGGCGCAGGATGTGGAAAACGACGGCACGCTCTGGTTCTTCAGCGGGGCGGACAGCGTTCACAATGCGAATATCGAACGGGATCCCCGTGTGCAGCTGACATTCTGCAATGGCAGCAAGCACGAGTACCTCGCGGTTTACGGCCGGGCCGAGATCACGCAGGATATTCACAAGGTGGATGAACTGTGGACACCCGCGGTGAAAACCTGGTTTCCCTTGGGAAAGGATGACCCGAATCTGACCCTCGTCTCGGTCCATCCCGAAAAGGTCCACTACTGGGACACGAAAGACGGGAAACTCGTGGCGATGGGCAAGATGCTGATCGGTGCCGTTACCGGCAAACAACTGGAACTCGGGGTGGAAGGGGATCTGCGCCTTTGAAGCAGCGGACAAGCGCTCGTGCTTGTCTTTGTCTAGCCTCTCCACCACCGCGAGTTGGCCTGCGATCTGCGAAGAGGTCCATGCCATGCCGAACAAGTCAAAGAAGGACGAAGAGGAAGTCCAACGGCCCGAGCAAAGCCAGGACCGGCAGCCGGGGCGTCAGACCGAGATGGTCCCGCAACCGCGTACCGAGAACCCTTCGATCAAGGGCAGCGGCCGCCTCGAAGGACGCGTGGCCGTCATCACCGGCGGTGACTCCGGTATCGGCAGGGCGGTGGCCGTGGCCTTTGCCCGTGAGCGTGCCGATGTGGCGGTTCTCTATCTCGAGGAGGAGGAAGACGCGAAGGAAACGGCCCGCCTCGTCGAGCGGAAGGGCTGCCGCTGTTTGCTGATCAAATGTGACATTGGCAAAAAGCGGGAGTGCGAAGAGGCAATTTTGACGGTCGTCGAGACCTTCGGGCGTTTGAACATTATTGTGAACAATGCCGCCGAGCAGCATCCGCAGGAATCGATTGAGGACATTAGCGAGGAACAACTTCTGAAAACCTTTCGAACGAACATCTTCTCGATGTTCTACCTCACCGCAGCCGCCCTTCCTCATCTCCGGGAATCTGGAAACGCGGCCGTCATCAATACCAGCTCCGTCACCGCCTACCGCGGCAGCCCGAAGCTTCTCGATTATTCCACCACCAAGGGGGCGATCGTCAGTTTCACCCGTTCCTTGGCGGCGCAATTGGCGGAGGAGGGGATCCGGGTGAACGCCGTGGCTCCGGGCCCAATCTGGACGCCCCTGATCCCGGCGACCTTTCCTCCCGATGAAGTGGCTACTTTCGGCTCGGACAGCCCGCTGGGCAGGGCGGGGGAGCCATGGGAATGCGCGGAGTGCTACGTCTTCCTGGCCAGCGATTCGTCGAACTACATGACCGGCCAAGTTCTTCATCCCAATGGCGGAGAAATCATCAACGGATAATCCGCGACGACGCCCCTTGCTGGTGGAAACCTTCAACGGTTTCATGCAGGACAATGGCCTCCGCCTCAGCGCCTCCCTGGCCTTCTACGCCGCCTTTTCCCTCGCGCCGCTGCTGCTGGTCGCCGTTTCGATCGCAGGTTCCGTCTTCGGTGACGAAGCCGTGAGGGGGGTGCTTGATGACGAGTTGAAGGCCGGGCTCGGCCCCAGCGGTGCCTTCGTGATTCAGGATATGGTGGCCCATGCACGGAAGCCTGCGGAGAATCTCTTGATGTCGATTGTCGGCGTCGGTTTGCTGCTTTTCGGAGCCTCGGGGGTCTTCGGCGAACTGCAGGCAGCTCTGGATCGGATGTGGAACGTCGAGACGCCGCCTTCAAAAGGCATCAGAGGTTTTGTGCGCAATCGCTTCCTTTCCTTCGCCATGGTGCTGGGGACGGGCTTCCTGCTGCTGGTGTCCATGCTTCTGACGACCTTTCTCCAGGCTCTTACGAATCACGTGGGTCGTATTGCGTCCCTGCCAGCACCTTTTTGGAATGCCGCGGCGGGCGTGTTGTCCTTTGTCGTAATCGCCCTGCTTTTCGCTGCGATCTTCAAGGTCCTTCCCAATGTCCGGATCCGCTGGAGCGATGTATGGGCCGGGGCGATCTTCACTTCCGGTTTCTTCGTCGCCGGAAAAGTGGCGATTGCATGGTACCTCGGCCATGCCGCGACCGAGTCGAGCTACGGGTCCGCAGCGTCTCTGATTCTCGTCCTGATGTGGCTCCACTATTCTTCCATGATCCTGCTTTTCGGGGCCGAATTCACGCAGGCCTACGCCCGCAGACGGGGGAGCGATATCAGGAACCGCTTCGCGGCCGCTGTGGATCCGGCAGCGCCTCGCGGCCCGCGTTGAGCCGCCGTTGTTCCACCTCGTCGCGCTGCCGTTTGGCCTCCTGCCTGAGCGCGGCGAAGTCCACGCCATCCCACTCCGGGTAAAGCGGAGCGACTTCCCCCAGCACCGTCCACAGCAGCTTCTTCCCCTGAATGCCCAAGGCGAGCATCTCCAGAGCCTCAAAATTTCCAAGCTTGCCGGGCTCAAGACCCTCCCACATCAGCTTGAGCTTTCCTGCCCGCGAAGTGATGCCGCCGGCAAGCCGGGCCATCACCGTTTCCTCCATTCCCGCACGCTGGATCAGATCCTTCAGGAATTGCTGATCCGCCGAGATCTTTTCCTTCAGTTCGAGGTAGAACCGCCGCTCGTCATCCGCTTTCTGCCTTCCGGCCAGATCTCCGATGAGCGTGACCGCCCCGCCAGCGCCTGCCAGATGATCGTTCAGGTAGCGTTCAAGCGGGTTTTCCATCTCGGGCTAATGCTTCCGGCGGCTTCCCGTGGGTCGTGGGACGACCCGGGGAACCGCCGGAGGATAATTTGGTTCATGCATGGACGCCCGCCTCCACCGCGGCCGGAGTAATGCTTTCCGCGATTTCGGTGAGCAGCTTGTCGGCGGCACCTTCCTCTTCGATCGTGGCTTGAAGAAGGTCGATGACGTCATCCAGTCCGAGAATCTCGGCCAGCGCCCGTGCGGAGCCGTAGCCAGAGATTTCGTAGTGTTCGACTTTCTGTGCGGCGATGATGAGCGCGAAGTCCTTCACGGCGGGATCGCCGGTTTCCTCGATCACTTCCGCGCCTTCTTCGACAAGGCCCTTCATGGCCTTGCAGGTTTTGCCCTTTGCCGAGGCCGTCAGGATCTTCGCGACTTTATCGAGGCGTTCGACGTGTACCTTGGTTTCTTCCAGATGGTTCTGAAAGGCTTCCTTGAGGGATTCGTCGGACGCGGCCTTCGCCATTTTCGGGAGCGCCTTGACCAGCTGGGTCTCGGCACTGTGGAGATCCTTGATTTCCTGCACCAGCAGGGCTTCGAGTGTAGCAAGTTTCGACATGACTTTGATTGGTGTTGGTTGGCCCGGCGGATGCCGGGGACTCTCACGGTTCGCAGGCAGCATGCCCGGCATTCAAAGGCGCTATTCCTTATGGCTCTGATCAGGGGAATCCGAGCGGAGTGCGCGATGCATCTCCCCCCGTGCATCCGGCAATGAGGCCAGAGTCATGGGTTGAAGATTCGGAATCTTCGAAACGGTCGTTGGTGGGAAAATCGGAGGCGGGCGAAGCCCGGGACAACGAAGGCAAAACTACGATGGCAGATCATGGCGCGCTCCTTAGCGGATGACATGCCAGTCGAATATGTATGGGTTCTCCTGAATTTTCAGTCACTTAAATCTAACTACCGAAGTCGTCGCCACGGATTTGCATCTTTCATTGCCGACCTTCTTTGCAATTTGCAAATGAGCCGCTCCCGCGCTTCTCTATCCGATGCGATAAGACCGGGAAAGGTCGGCCGGAATTCCTGCTGGAACACGTCCTGCGACGAAGAAAGGGAAGCCGCCGGAACGCCCACGGCACCGAATCTCCAGTTACCCACGCCCATGCTCCGGCTCTTGCCTTGGAAGTTCTTCGTGAAGCACGCCGCGCGCCGCTACGGCGTGCTGGATCCCGCGATGTTGCTGGCGAAGATGCGCCGATTTGCCCAACCCTCGGAGGTCGCCGAGCCGCTGGAATTGCTGCGCGCCGGGATCGTGTTTCACGCCCGCGGACTCGTGAATGCGAAGGCGATCCAGCACAATCTCGACTGGGTCTGGCCCTACTGGGTCGAGCGGCAGTTCAATCCCTCTGACAGTTCCTTCGTCCCCCGCGCCTTTTCCTTCAGCCACATCAATCTCACCCACCGGAACTGGACCGCGGTCGGGCTCCCGGGAGTGGGGGCGTACCCGATCGTCGATCCGCGAGGGCTCGTCACGCCGCTGCACGATGGATGGTCGCTGGACTTCTGGATGGTGACGGAGAGCAGGCGGCGCCTGCTTCCGAGCAAGCTGGAGGATCATGCCGTGAGACAGCGCCTCCACTTCGATCCCTCGCTGATGGTTGCCACGCGTCTTGAGAAAGACGGGTTGCTCATGGAACTCGCCACCCGGATGGTGGCACAAGGCGATGCTCCGCCGGAAGCTTGCACGCAAGTACACGCCACTTCCGACGAAGACGGCTGGCTGGTCGTGGCAGTTCGTCCTTACAATCCCGAAGGCGTCCAGTTCATCAACCGCCTCGAATACGATCCCGAGTCCACTTCTTTCCGCGTCAATGATGAGGCGCGGGTAAAGCTCAACGACCGGCCGGATTCGCTCCGTCTCGCCCACTACGCAGAGGGCGACGTTTATCTGGATCTCCCCGGTGACAGCGTGCATCGCGAGGTGAAATGCGATGTCGGCATGGCGACGGGCGCCGCGTTGTTCCGCATCCATGCCGGAAAGACCCGCGAGCTGAGCATCTCCGTCACCCTCGAGCGGGATCTCAAGGAACTGCCTGCCCGGGCAAGGGACACGAAGCTAACTTGGCAACATGCCCTCGGCGGGATGGCGAAGTTGTTCATCCCGGACGAGCGGATGCAATTTCTCTACGATGCCGCGGTGCGGACCGTCCTGTTGCTCTCCGCGAATGACCTCGTGCCCGGCCCCTACACCTACCGGCGCTTCTGGTTCCGTGATGCCTGCCTGATGCTGCATCCGCTGATTGCGATCGGGATGCTGGAACGCGCCAACCGCGTCCTCGCGGAATTCCCCGGGAAGCAGACGGTCGCAGGCCACTTCCTTTCGCAAGAGGGCGAGTGGGATTCCAATGGCCAGGTCCTCTGGATCGTCGCCCGCCATGCTGAAATGACCGGCGCGAAGCTGAGTCCGGAAATGGAGCACGCGCTTCGCAAAGGGATGCGCTGGCTCGCGAGAAAGCGCCTCGCCGGCGACAATCCACCGGGAACCAAGGGTCTCCTCCCTGCTGGATTCAGCGCTGAACACCTCGGGCCCAATGACTACTACTACTGGGATGACTACTGGGCCTGGGGCGGGCTGAAGGCGGTCGCCAAGCACTGGCGAACCACCGGCGATACTACCGCGGCGCAGGAAGCTGAAGCGCTTGCCGCGGAGTATGCGCGGAGCATCGAGGCAAGCATCGCGGGCATCCCGGAGAAGCGTTCGCTCGGAGCCATTCCTGCCGCGCCCGGCAGGCGCATGGATGCCGGCGCCATCGGCTCGATGGTCGCGGACTACCCCCTGCAGCTCTTTCCTCCGGGTGAAATCCGCCTCGCAAAGACTGCGGAGTTTCTCATGGAGCGCTGCTTTCATGGCGGCGGCTTTTTCCAGGAGATGATTCACTCGGGGATCAATGCCTACCTTACCTTGGACATCGCGCAGACGCTGCTGCGCGCGGGCGACCCCCGCTTCGCGGCGCTCATCCGGCGCGTGGCGGATCTCGCGACTTCCACCGGCCAGTGGCCGGAGGCGATTCATCCGCTCACGCTCGGCGGCTGCATGGGCGATGGCCAGCATGGCTGGGCCGCGGCGGAGTGGATCATGATGCTACGGAATTGCTTCGTGCGCGAGGAGGCGGACCATCTTGTGATCGGCTCCGGCATCTTGCCTGAGTGGCTGGCGGGAGAGGGAAAGATCGGCTTCGGACCCACCTTCACGGCGTGGGGACCGGTCTCGGTTCGCATTGAGAAGAACCACCTTCATTTGGAAAGCGCATGGCGGGGTGAGGTACCGCGTATCCTTATCGCGGTTCCCGGCTATCTTCCCATGGAAGCCGAGTCCGGTGCCCATTCCTTCACGCTACAAAAGCCATGAGAATCGCGATGTTCACGAATACCTACCTGCCGCACGTCGGGGGTGTCGCGACGTCGGTGAAGACCCTCGAAGACGCGTGCCGCCGTTTCGGCCACGCGGTGAAGGTCATCGCGCCGGAGTTCGATGGCGCGGAGCCTTCCGACGACGTACTCCGGGTTCCCGCGATCCAGCATTTCAATGGCAGCGACTTCTGCGTGCGCCTGCCTCTGCCGAATGTCATCCGCGACTTCATCGAGGACTTTGGGCCGGATGTGATCCACAGCCATCATCCTTTCCTGCTCGGGGATGCCGCCCTCCGCGAATCGTGGAAAATCCAGGTGCCGATCGTCTTCACCCATCACACGCTCTACGAGCGCTACACGCACTACGTGCCGCTGGACTCGCCCGCCCTGAAGCGCATGGCGATCCAGCTCGCGACGGAGTATTGCAATCTCTGCGACCAAGTTATCGCTCCCAGCGAAAGCATCGCGAAACTGCTCCATGATCGCGGCGTCATCACTCCCATTTCTTCGATCCCGACCGGCATCAATACCGCCGCCTTCGCAGCAGGCGATGGCCAGCGCTTCCGCCAAAGCGCGGGCATCCCCGCCAGTGCGAGGGTCATCGGTCACGTCGGCCGGCTGGCGCAGGAAAAGAATCTGTTCTTCCTGTCGGAAGCGGTCGCGCTTCGTTTGAAGGCCGATCCGGAGGCCATCTTCCTGCTCGTCGGCGATGGCGATGCCCGCGAGGAGATGCTCTCGATTCTCAACAAGTCCATCGACGACAAGCAGGTTCACTTCGCCGGTAAGAGATCCGGACAGGACCTTGCCGACGCCTATGCCGCGATGGATTGGTTCGCCTTCGCCTCGCAATCCGAGACCCAGGGCATCGTGCTTGCGGAGGCCATGGCGGCCGGAAAGCCGGTGGTCGCACTCGATGGTCCCGGAGTGCGCGAGATCGTGGAGGACGGCGAAAACGGCATCCTTCTCAAAGGCGATGCGAGCGCGGAAGAGTTCGCCGCGGCTCTTGAGCATCTGATGACGGACGGGTCCTTTTCGCAAGCATGCGCGGAGAAGGCCCGCAGCTCCGCCGAAGTTTACGCGACCGATCACTGCGCCCGGCAGATGATCGCGTGCTACGAAGAGCTGATCGCGAGCCATGACCGGATCTTCGCTGACGACCCGATGCCCTGGGACCGCTTCATCGCAGGCATCGAGGTCGAGTGGGACTTGCTCTCGGCAAAGATGTCCGCGGCAGCCGCAGCGGTGATGGAAACCCAAGCAACGGAGGCCAGCCTTGATTAGCCGCATCGCAGTCCGTGTCCGATGGCTGCGGCGGAAAATCGGTCGCACGCACTGGGCTGCGCTTCTCCTCGGCATCCGCACGCCTCCGGGAGAGACGGATGATCCGGGATTGATCATGATCCAGATCGACGGTCTATCGCGCGCCCAGCTGGAACATGCGGTGAAACGGGGCAACATGCCCTTCCTCGCCCGGCTGATCCGGCGGAATCATTTCACGCTGGAGAACTTTTACTCCGGCGTTCCTTCCACCACGCCTGCGGTGCAGGGGGAAATCTTCTATGGCGTGAGGGCCGCCGTCCCCAGCTTCCAATTCCTCCGGCGCGATACCGGGAAGATCCTGCGCATGTTTGAGGCGGAAGCCGCCGCCGAGATCGAAGCCGAGCTTCAAGAGAAGTGCCCGGATCCGCTGCTGAAAGGCGGGCATTCCTACTCGAATATCTACCGCGCCGGTTCCTTGCGCTCGCGCTACTGCTCGCAAGATCTCGCGCCGGATGAACTGCTCCGAGAGCTGCATCCGCTGAAGAGCATCCTCCTCTCCCTCGTCTATGCGCCGAAGATCCTGCGCATGATCGGTCTCGCGATTCTGGAGCTCGGCCTGGCGCTGGTGGATGCGGTGAAGGGTCTCTACGAGCGCGAGGACTTCTTCCGTGAAATGTCATTCGTGCCCGCCCGGGTGGTCGTCTGCATCGTGCTTCGGGAAATGATCCGTTTCCGCGTGTTGCTCGATATCGAGCGCGGTGTGCAGACCATTCACGCGAACTTTCTCGGCTACGATGAACAATCGCATCGGCGCGGTCCTTCCTCGGCCTTCGCGCATTGGACCTTGAAGGGCATTGATGGAGCCATCCGCGATATCTATCGCGCAGCCAACCAGTCGTCCTATCGCGACTATGAGCTGATGATCTACTCGGATCATGGCCAGGAACACACAGAGCCCTACGCGCGGAGGCATGGCCGCGAGCTTGATGTCGCGCTGGCCGAAGTCTTCTCGCGCGGGCCGCTCGATGGAGCACCCGTGTGGATGCGGAAGATGACGAACTTGCTCGGCGATACGCTGGATCGCTTCCGCCATCTCAGGGGGGTGAAGACCCACAACGTGCCCTGCGGCGGCACTCCCGAACCTACTAAGGAAATCATCGTCACCGCGATGGGGCCGATCGGTCACCTCTATCTCCCTCAGAAGCCCGCGGCTGCGGAAATGGAAGCCTATGCGCGCGCCATGACCGGGAAGGCAGGCATCCCGCTGGTGATGTGGAAGAAGCCGGATGGAACTGCCTTCGCGATGAATTCGCGCGGCCTCTGGTCGATGCCAGCGGATCGTGCCGAGGTGCTCGGTGCGAAGCATCCTTTCCTGGATGAGGTAGCTGAGGACCTGACCCATCTCTGCCATCACGTGCATGCGGGTGACTTCATGATCAGCGGCTGGGATCCGAAGAAGAAGCCGCTAAGCTTTCCGATGGAGAATGGCGCGCATTGCGGCCCCGGCTCGGAGGAAACGCATGGCTTTCTCCTGGTGCCGGATCGTATCCGGCGCTGGCACGTCTCCCATCTCGCCAGAACGAAGGACCGCGTGCGTGGCGAGGATCTGCGGGAGATCGCCCTTCATTTCCTCGGCCGCAATGGTACGAGGGAGGAGCGCGTTCCCGAACTCGCCGAGCGGGGGGAGGACATGCCGATCCGGGTGATGACCTACAACATCCACAGCTGCATGGGCATCGATGGCAAGGTCCGCCCCGAGCGCGTGGCGCGAGTGATCAATCACTTCGATCCCGATATCGTCGCAGTCCAGGAGGTGGATGCCCACCGGCCTCGCAGCCGCGGTCACGACCAGGCGCAGCTCATCGCCGATCACCTGCGCATGACGCATGTCTTCCAAGCAATGTTCGAGGAAGAGAAGGAACGCTACGGCATCGCGGTGTTCGCCCGCTATCCTTTCACGATCATCAAGGCCGCCCACCTCACTCCTGCCGTGCCCGGGATCTTTCGGGAGGCCCGTGGCGCAATCTGGCTGCGGATCGAGCCGGAAGGACGACCGCCCTTCCACTTCATCAATACCCACTTCGGCCTCGGGCGGAATGAACGCAGGCAACAGGCGGAGGAACTTCTTGGTAGTAGTTGGCTTGGCGGCATCGGTGAAAGCGAGCCGGTGATCCTCTGCGGGGATTTCAATACCAGTCCGCGCTCACCCGTCTTTACCCGGCTCCTGTCACGATTCCGGGACGTCCAGCTCGTGGCCAACGGACACAAGCCCCGTGCCACCTTCTCGTCCGTGAAGCCGCTCCTGCGGATCGATCACGTCTTCGTGAGCCCGCACTTCTCCGTGGAGGGCATTGAGCGCCCGGATTCTCCTACCGCCGTGATGGCATCCGACCATCTTCCTCTCTGTGTCGAACTCACCCTGCATGCAAACGGTCACGACAGCTGAGCGATGGCGCCATCATCGCGGAAAGATTGCCATCGCCATCGTCGCGCTGGCGGGAGTGGCGTGGTTTCTTATCGCGCATCGCGGCGAGCTGAATCGCGAGACGCTCGTGGCGTATGGAAAGAGCCTCCATGCGACTTCATTCATCCTCGCCTTCCTCGTTCTCCCGTTGGTGGGATTTCCCCTCAGCATCTTCCTTTTTCTCGCCGGGGTCCGCTTCGGCGTGGTGGGCGGCATGCTGATCTCGGGGGTTGGGGTGTTCTTCCATCACTTCGCGGCCTTCCGTCTGGCGCATGGCCTTTTTCGTGCCCGCGTGCGGCACCGTCTGCGGCGAGCCGGGCACAACATCCCATCCATCAAAAAGGAACACCGCGCGTGGTTCACCGCACTCTTCGCCGCGCTCCACGGGCCGCCCTACGCCGCAAAGCTCTACCTGCTTGCCCTTACGGATCTGCCCTTCCGCTTTTACTTCTGGGTGGGCGCTCCCGTTTACATCGCCTTCTGCATCATCCCGGTTGGGGCGGGCAGCGCGGTGATGAATTTCAATCCGAAATGGATCTACATCCTCGTCGGGGCGACCGCGTTGCTGCTCCTCGCGGGCTATTGGCTGAGGCATCGCTTTGGTTCCGCGATGAAACAAGACTAGCGTAGCCGGGGAAATCCCCAGCTACGGCAATCGGAGCGGCACAATCTTCATTCAGCCTTTCCTCCATCAGCGGCGGCGTCCGGTTGGGTCGCTTCCGTCTTCTTGCTCGGAGTCCCGGCGGGAGTTTCCTTTTCCATGGCGTCCTTCGAGAGGCCGATGACGCCGGCACCGATCCGGTGGCCTGCGTTGCCGCTCGGTTGGCCGCCGTCATCCGGTTTCGCGTGCACGATCACCGCGCGCCCCAGGATTCCTCGGGGACCGAGATCGAGGGTGATGTTCGTTACCGTGAGGTCGAGCACCGCATTCCCGTCGGCATTCGCTTCAAGGTTTCCGAGATCACCTGCATGGCGCTCCTCCTTGTCCGGCAGCGCGTGCGGGTGTTTGTCCGGATTGAAATGATCGCCGGCGCTGGTGGCGTCGTCGCTGCCCAGATCGCCGAATTCATGGATATGGATCGCATGCTTCGTGTTGGGCGTCAGGCCCCCGATTTTCGCGACGATCTTGATGTCTTCATCCACCTTCGTGAAGATGACAGTGCCTTCGACGCGGCTATCGCCCACGGGGCGAATCACGGCGATAAGTCTTCCGATGTCGACGGTGGATGATGCATGTGGTTCCGTCGCGAGGTCTTCTTTCTGGGCGGGCGCGGGAAGAGTAACCGAAGTGAAAGCGAGGGCGAGGAGAGCCCCGATGGATAAGGTCGGTTTGATTTTCATGGTGGTACCGTGTTCTTTGCACGGAACGTGCCGGTCCCCCCGGTCATGCATACTGGGGTCGAAACCATCGTTTGAGAGTGCGCGACGCATGATTCCGCAGGGCATCTTGCGCAGTTTAACTGCGTTTGTTGTGGCGTTAGTGCTTTTCCGGACGGGCCTCTTTAATTCCGCATCGTGCGGATGGTCGCGGCCGTTCTCGATCATTGGCGCGCAATCAGATGCCAGCAATGCGACAGTAAGGGCGAGGACGGGGGAAAAGCATCTGTTTCATGGGGGAAAACCCCCCAGCGGTTCACGTGTCGTATAGCCAAATGGTATGGGCCATGCGAGGATAATGGATTACCATGCTTCGTTTCCTTCTGAAGCGTGGCTGGTCCGAAACTGGAAAACCGACCGACCCATGAAAACCATTGCAACCGCTTTTAGCATCGCGGCACTTGCCGGGCTCTTCCCGCTCTCCGCGCAGGTAACGGAGACCACCGAAAAAACCGAAGTCCGTGAGAATCCGGATGGCAGCGTGACGGAAAAGAAGACCGTCACGACGAAAACCTTCAATCCCGAGGTGACCACCCGGGTGGTGAAGTACTTCGACCCCTACAAGGCCGAGATGTACGGCCTGCCGCCGGAACTGGTGAGCAAGGTCGAGATCAGGCGTGTTCCCAAGGCATGGCGTACAACCCGGATCGCTCCCGGTGTTGTTTTGAAGACCGAAGAGCGCCCGTACCTCATTGCCGCTCCGCCGAAGCTGGTCGAAGTCCTTCCGCCCCTTGAAACGACCAAGGTCCGCTATTACGTCGCCGGCGGCAACGTCGTCGCCGTGGATGAGGACTACCGCGTGGTGGATTCCATCCAGATCCCCTCGGTGAAGATCGAGGACGAATAATCCTGCCTGCCTGGCGAATCGCCGCGTCGGCCCCATGGGCTGGCGTGGCGTTTTTGTTGCTACTAGGGAGGCCGTAATTTTGCGGAGTTCTGCAAAATGCATAAGAATGGGCAAACCAAGGGCTCCATTTGCATTCTTATACAACTGTTAGAAGAGGTTTGAAGACTGGCGGAAATGGCTGTGTTCCTTGGAATTACGGGGATTCGGAAGGACTTGGAAGGGAGAGGCACAAGCTTTGCTGAAGGTCACGAGCAATGAAATGCAACCCTATGAAAAACACCTCCGCCCTTCTCAGTCTTGCCGCAGGCATGTGCCTCTTCGCCAATTCCGCTTCGGCGGGCGAAGATGACAACGCGATCTTCGTCGCGGCCGACCTCGATCTCTCGGGAAGCCTGAGTCTCGCGGAATTCACCACCACGCTGGATGCCGGCGTCAATGCCAGGGTGGCCCTGCGCAAATTCCGCACCGCGGACCGGGACCTCGATGGATCGGTGCAGTTGACCGAGTTCTTGATCTTCACCGGCAGCGTTCCTGCTCCAACCCCTGCTGAGGAAGATTTCGCGGAAGCCGATGTCGATGTCAGCGGTTCGCTGAGCTTCGTGGAGTTCACGGCGACGGCCTCGGCCAAGCAATCGATCGTCAAGATCCGCCGCAACTTTTTCCGCGCCGATGCCAATGCGGATGCTTCGATCTCGCTGGACGAGTGGGAGCTCTATCGCTCGGGGAAGTCACCGAAAGGAACGGTTTACACCACCTTCGAGCTGGCTGATATGGACGAGGACGACGAGATCACTCCGGAGGAGTTCGGCTATGCTTTCCCGCGCACGGCAGCTTCCGCGAAGATCCAGGTGCAATTCTCCAAGCGCGACCAAAATGACGACGGCGTCCTGACCCGCGACGAGTGGAACCCCGGCGTGCGTGGCCAGGTGGGCGCTCTTTGAGTGGTCCCCGCGATTTGCCTATTGACGGGAGCGGCCTTGCGGGGCCGCTCCCTTTTGCATTTCGCGACGGGAGCGGACGCGAACGCGCAAATTGCAAGCCAGCCGTCCTTCCAAAGCCTCTGAAATAACCCGCTGCCGCTGCGGCACGCTCCCTGCGAGGAGATGTCCTTATGGCACGCTCCATCTGGAAGGGATCGATCGCATTCGGTCTGGTGAACATCCCCGTCTCCCTCACCGGTGCGGAGGAGCGTCCGGACGTCCAGCTCCACATGGTGGACAGCAAGAACCACGCGCGCATCCGCTACGAGCGCGTGAATGCCGACTCCGGCGAGGAGGTGCCTTGGGACCGGATGGTGAAGGGTTACGAGTATGAGGAAGGTCAGTTCATCCTTCTGACTGAGGAAGATCTCGCCGCCGTCGAACCGAAGCTCACGAAGACCATCGAGATCACCGAATTCGTCGCCTTGAAGGACATCGATCCTCTGCTGTTTGACAAGCCTTACTACCTCGAACCCGAGAAGCGCGGACGGAAGGCGTATGCCCTCCTGCGCGAGGCGCTGCGGAAATCGGGCAAAGCAGGGATTTCCCGCGTGGTGATCCGCACGCGCGAATACCTCTCCGCGATGTTTGTCCGCGACGACGTCCTGGTGCTGATGCTCCTGAGATTTCCGCAGGAGATCAAAGCCGCCTCCAAACTCGATCTTCCCTCGTCGAAGGACAAGGAGTGGCAGCCCGTCAAACGCGAGATGGAACTCGCCGAGCGCCTCATCGACGAGATGAGCACGAAGTGGAACCCGAAGGACTTCCACGATGAGTATCGCGAGGCGCTGATGGAGTTCATCGAGAAGAAGATCAGCAAAGGCGACACGGTGGACGACGTGAAGAAGGCCGCCGACGACGAAGCAATGCCCAAGGGCAAAATCGTCGATCTTGCCGATTACCTCGAACGCAGCGTCGGCCAGAAATCGAAGGGCAAGCAACCGGCTGCGAAGAAGGCGGCCAAGAAAGCCGCGAAACATGCCAAGAAAGCCGTCAGCAAAAAAACCGCCCGCAAGAAAGCCCGCTCCGCTTGAGCGCTACCGCGGGAAGCGGAACTTCAAGGCAACCCCCGAACCCGCGGCGAAGTGTGGCAAAGGAGAGGGCCGGATCTTCGTGGTGCAGGAGCATGATGCCAGCCACCACCATTTCGACTTCCGTCTGGAAATGAATGGCGTCCTTGCGAGCTGGGCGGTGCCCAAGGGCATCCCGGAGGACATGCAGGCAAAGCGGCTCGCAGTTCACGTGGAGGATCACCCCGTGAGCTACGCTTCGTTTCATGGCGTCATCCCGGAGGGGAACTACGGCGCGGGCACGGTCGAGATCTGGGACGAAGGCAATTGGGAGCCGTTGGACCGGGACTGGAGAAAGGCCTTCGACAAGGGGAAGCTGAAGTTCATCCTGCATGGCCGTCGCCTGGAAGGTCCGTACCTGTTGGCGAGGATGAAGGAAGAGCCCAACTGGCTGCTGCGGAAACTCGATCCTGACACGCATCCCACCGGCAGCTTACCCGAACCGGAGCCGGAGACGGCTGCGTTCGTCGCGCCGCAACTCTCACGTCCCGTGCCCACCGTGCCCGAAGGAAAGGAGTGGGTCCACGAGATCAAGTTCGACGGCTATCGTCTCATCGCCGTGCGGAAGAAGGGAAAGGTCCGGCTTTTCACCCGCAAGCAGCTCGATTGGACCGATCGCTTCGCCGATGTCGCGGCTCGGCTGGAGAAACTCAAGGGCGGCGACTTCGTGATGGATGGCGAGGCCGTGGTGTTCGATTCCACGGGGCGCTCGCAGTTCAGCGACTTGCAGGCGGCCCTGAAGTCGGGGAAGGGGAAGAACATCACCTTCGTCGCCTTCGATCTGATGAATGCCGATGGCAAGAACCTGCGCCCTCTGCCGCTCTCCGAACGTCTCAAGCGGCTCGCCGCCTTCGTGCCGGACGAGAAGGGTCCGGTTCGCCGCTCGAAGACATGGGCGGCTGATGGCGGCCCCGATCTCTTCCGCCAAGCGTGCAAGCTCGGCCTCGAAGGCATCATCAGCAAGCGCTTGAACGGACGCTACGTTCCGGAGAGCCGGAAGGATTGGACCAAGTCGAAATGCCGCCCGCGCCAGGAGTTCGTCATCTGCGGCTACACCGAGCCTCGCAATTCCTGTCCCGCCTTCGGCGCGCTCGTTCTGGGCTCGTACGAGAACGGCAAGCTGATCCCGCGCGGCAAGGTCGGCACCGGTTTCTCCGATCAGGCCCGGCGCTCCTTGCTCAAGCAGATGGCTTCCCGCAAGACGGAGCGTGCCCCGTTTTCCGCGGTGGACAAGGGAATCACCTGGGTCAAACCGGAGCTCGTCGCCGAGATCGAATTCGCCGAACTGACCCGCGAGGGCTCGATCCGGCAGGGAAGTTTCATTTCATTGCGTGAAGACAAACCCTCCGCGGAAGTTCACCTTGATCCCGTGGAAAAGGCATCCGCGAGTGGCGAGGGCACGACGGTGGCGGGGATCGAGATCAGTCACCCCGAGCGCGTGGTGTTTCCCGACGACGCGATCACGAAGCTGGAGGTGGCGCGCTACTACGAGCGGGTGGGGGACTTGATGCTGCCCCATCTGAAGGATCGTCCGCTTGCCTTGCTGAGGGCTCCGGATGGCATCTCAGGCGAGATGTTTTTCCAAAAGAGCTTCAAGAACCATGTGCCGCCGCATGTGAAGATGCGCACGCTCGATGACGGCACGGAGGTGATCTACATCAAGACGCTCAAGGGCCTCATCTCGCTGGTGCAATTCGGAGTGATCGAAATCCATCCGTGGGGAGCCGCCCTGGCGAACGTGGACAGGCCGGACCAACTCATCTGGGATCTCGATCCCGACAAATCGGTGCCGTGGAAGGAGATCCTTGGCGCTGCCTTCCTGCTGCGGGATTTCCTCGGCGAGCGGGATCTGGAGACGCAGGTGAAGACGTCCGGTGGCAAGGGCCTGCACGTCATTCTTCATCTCAAGCGGCAGCACACTTGGGAGGTTATGAAGCCATTTGCGAAGGCCGTCGCCGCCGCAGTTGCGGAGCAGAATCCGCGGCGCTTCACCATCACCTCCAGCTTCAAGAAGCGTAGCGGGAAGATCTACATCGATTGGCTGCGCAATGGCCGCGGCGCGACGTGCATCGTCCCTTGGGGATTGCGCGCGAGGCCGGGTGCGGCCGTTTCCATGCCCTTGAATTGGGAAGATCTTCCCGGGCTGGAGCCGCAAGGGTTCACGATCCGGGAGCCAGCGAAGACTCCGGAGGAGTGGCGAAACATCGTGCCGCAGTCCGTGTCCAAGGCGTTGCTCCGGGAGATAACGGGGGCTTAGCCCGGGGGCGCCCGTCGGCGGAGGATGGCAAAACGCGTCGGCGGTTACTGCAAACTGCGTACTCCCGCCGAGAAGGGTGCCCGTCGGCCCTCGTCGTTTCAGCGGATCCACTTTGGCACGCGATCCGCGAGGATATCCTTTTCTCTTCGGGCGACCCGGCCCGGAGCCTCCAACCTGCAACCCGAAATCCAATGAAACCAACGCTCGTTTACCCGCGCCGTTTGGCGTTTCTCTCCCTCGCAGCCTCATCGCTGATGGCCGGCACCGTTCTCGCCGCCGATGGCCCCGAGCCTGCAGTCGGTGAAGCCGCTATCAAAGGCAGTGAAGCCGCAAAGCCCGACGAGGCGCCGAAGGCGCCGGTCGCCAAGGTCGATCCCCAGATGCAGGCCGTTCTCGATGAGCTCGCCGCCTTGGGTGGAAAGCCGCTGCTGGAAGTGTCCGCCGAGGAAGCCCGCAAGCAGCCGGGTCCCGCCGATGCCGTGAAGAAGCTCATGGACAAGCAGGACAAGAAAGGTCCCGAGAAAGTATTCAAGGTCGAGGACATCGACATCAAGCTGAGCAACGGCGACATCTCCGGCCGGGTCTATCGCCCGGAAGGTGATGGGCCCTTCCCGGTGATCCTTTACATCCATGGCGGTGGCTGGGTGATCGGGAGTCTCGATGCCTATGACTCGACCCCGCGCGCGCTCTCGAATGCGACGAACGCCCTCGTGATTTCCACCCACTACCGTCTGGCTCCGGAACACAAGTTCCCCGCTGCTCACGAGGATACCTTCGGTGCCTACCAGTGGACGCTTGAAAACGCGGGCCGCTGGGGTGGCGATGCGAAGCGCATTGCCGTCGTCGGCGAAAGTGCGGGCGGAAACATGGCCGCGTCCGTCTCCGTCATGGCGCAGGCGAAGGGCATGCAGATGCCCGTTCACCAGGTGCTCGTCTATCCCGTGGCCTCCACCTCCATGGATACGCCATCCTACCGTGAGAACGCCCTCGCGAAGCCGCTGAATGCGATGATGATGAAGTGGTTCTTCGACCACACCCTGGCGAAGCCCGAGGACTGGAAAAATCACCAGATCAATCTCCTCGAAGCGAAGAGCCTCGCCGGCCTTCCTCCCACCACGATCATCACCGCCGAGATCGATCCGCTGCGATCCGATGGCGAGCTCCTGGCCGCCAAGCTGAAGAAGGACGGCGTCTCCGTCAGCTTCCGGAACTATGAAGGCGTGACACACGAGTTCTTCGGAATGGGTGCCGTGGTCGACAAGGCCCGGGAAGCTGTCGGCTTTGCCGCCGAAAATTTGAAGGAGGCCTTCGCCGGAGGCACTGCCTCAACCTCTCCCGCAACCGAATAACCCCCCGGACGAATTGCGCGGTGTCTTGCGGACTTGCCCGCAGGGCGCCGCGCTTCAGCAGTATCAAATTGCTTCTCCTTCACAAGGGGGGGGGGCGCGAACTCGTGGAGAAAAAGGATGGCCGCATCCTCAGGGACGACGATAGCGGAGGCGTCATTTATCGCATCCGCCACGCCGCGCCGACGGTTGATTGATGTTCACGCGGCATCCGCATTGTCCACCACGCCCTCCACTCCTGCGGAGCGGGCACAGTGGGCGCAGCAGTACATCCCGCCCTCGCCCTCGACGCCGTGGCCCATGATGCGGCACCCGCAGTGTCCGCAGAGGGGCGCGAGTGTCTGGATCGCGCATTCGAAGGAGTCGAAGGTATGTGCCTTCCCGTTCATCGTGACGTCGAAGCACTTGTGATAGGTATTTCCGCAGCATTCACATGTTTTCATGGCGAGCCCTCTTCGCAGACACCGTGCCATCGCTGGAAATGCATCGCCGCAGGAGGAGTTCTGCAATGGACAACCGCGTGCCTTCCCGGGAAGTCGCTTATTCGCAGCGGACCGGGGCTTGGCCCGTGTTCTGATAAAAGGGGAGGGATGAAGACACTCGACCGGTCACCTTTCGCGGAGATCTGCCGAGAGCTGCTGGGTATGGAGCGATCGGCATTTGAAAACTACACCCAGGCGCTCGAGTTCTACCGCGACGATCCGCTGCAATCGATGCTGCTTTCGATCCGTTCGTCCCATGATGAGAACCTGGGCTTCCTCGTGGAACAGCTGGGTGCTTCCGCGACGGATGACGCATCCCACCCGGACCGGTTCTCCAGTGCCATCGAAGGAGCCTCTGCAATCTTTGGCGAGGGAGCGGCGTTGATGGCTTTGGAAGCGGGAGAGGCGGAGGCGGCGAAGGCCTATTACGACGCGATCGTGAATCCCAACCTGCCGCAATTCTTCAAGGACGAGGTGCGTGATAACCTCCTGCCCCGCGTGAAGGCGAACATGCTCGAACTGGAGATGGCGCGCACCACTTGACCGCGCTGGCATGCGCCCTGCGATCGAATGGCAAACCCATGATCGAGAACCTGGTTTCTCCTGCGGACCTGCGGCCGTATCACCTCGTGTTCACGCATGACGGTATGCCCGGCTACCAGCGCAGGCGCAGGGGAAAAGGCTTCAGCTATCTCACGCCGGAGGGGTCAGTCCTGCGCGATGCCGCGGAGCGGAAGCGGATCACCGCGCTCGCCATTCCGCCTGCGTATGAGTCGGTGTGGGTTTGCATCCGTCCCAATGGCCACCTTCAGGCCACCGGCATCGACCAGCGTGGAAGGAAGCAATATCGCTATCATCCCGATTGGCACCTGATCACCGCGGACCGGAAGTTTGAGATCCTGCCCTCTTTCGCGATGGCGCTGCCGCGCATCCGCAGGCGGGTGAGTGCCGCGCTTTCAAGCAAGTCGCTCGACCGTGACCGGATCATCTCGGGTCGTCGCCCTGCTGGATGCCACCGGTTTCCGCATCGGCAGCCGCCGCTACGTGAAGGAGAACAAGAGCTTCGGCGTGGCCTCCCTGCTATCCCGCCACCTGTCCCAGGAGGACGGCCAATGGGTCCTCCGCTTCAAAGGGAAGTCCGGGAAGGAGCATCGAGCCGATGTGGCGGATGCGAAGATTGCCTCGCTCATCTCCGAGTTGCAGGAGCTGCCGGGCCAGCACCTCTTCCAGCATGAGGGCGAGGATGGTGAGTTACGCGCCATCGAGACCACCGATGTGAATGCCTGGCTGAAGGAGGTGGGGGGAGGGGACTTCACCGCGAAGCAATTCCGCACCTGGCGCGCCACGCTGCTCTGCGCGAAGGAACTGGGGAAAGAGCCGCCGCCGGAGACCCAGGCCGCGTGCAAAGGTGTCGAGGTCGAGGCGATCCGTTCCACGGCGGAAGTCCTCCATCACACCATGGCTACCTGCCGGAAGTACTACATTCATCCGGGAATCTTAAAGGCCTTTCGCAGCGGTGATCTCCACCGGGTGATGCATTCCCGCCCGCCCCGCATGCGGCGATCGGACGAGAGCGCGCGGCTCCATGCAGATGAGCGTCGTGTGCTTTCGCTCCTGGAGCGCTATCCGGCAGCGAAACGACGAAGGAAGCGCGCGAAAAAGTAAGCGTCTCATTCTGCATGGCCGGGGAAATCGGGGCATTGCAGTTCGCCCGCGGAAGGGCTGCGGGAAGCGGCTTTTCGTGTCGCCAGATGGAGTGGAATGCGATTTGCGAAAGAGAGATCCAGCAACGAAATTGAACCAAAGCCATGACACCTATCGATCCTGCCAGAGCCGTTCCTCCCACCCGCCGTTCCGCGACCGCTCCGCCCTACGTCGACGAAGATCCGAATATCACCCTCGTCGAGCAGGGACTCGAAGCCGCGGAGGACGAAACCCGCGATGCCGTCGCCGATGCCTATGAAGCCGGCGCCCGCGAAAGCGCCGACCCATCCGATTCGATGGACGACATCGACTTCACCGAAGCCGAGGATTTTTCCATTCCTCCTGAACTCGCTGCAATGCACGAGGACTCCCTTCCTCTCGACGAAGATGAGGAAGACGAGGACGAGGAAGAATGACCCGCCCCACTGCCTATGGACTTCAGCAAGTACACCGTGGTCACTTCCGATGATTTCGGAAAGTTCGAGGACCGCGTGAATCAACTCCTCGGCGAAGGATGGAAGCTGCAGGGCGGTGTGACCGGCACGGCGCTGCCGGACACGGACGCAGGTCTGGTCCACGTCCAGTGGAGCCAGGCGCTAGTACTGCCCGGACGCACGGTGACCAAGGAGGCCGCCAGTGAAAAGGCGGAGCCCTTGCCAATCGGGTTCGAAAGCGTCGAGGACATCGTTACGCTTCCCGATCCCGAACGCCCCGCCTATGGGAGCGGTCCAGCGACTCCCAGCTGAACCGGGCATGCCTCCTGCGAGAGGCATTGCCATCATGCAGATCAAGAACCTCTCCAATCGTCACGACCTCCAGGGCAAGCGCGTCGCCGTGCTTGCGGCGGATGGCTTCGAGCAATCCGAACTGATGGTACCCATCGACGCCTTGGAAAGCTGCGGTGCGCGGATCGATGTGATCACCCCGGAGGGCGAAGCAATCCGTGGATGGGAGGAGGAAGACTGGGGCCAGACCATCTCCGCCGATGTCGCGCTCGATGACGCGGTGCCGGAGGACTACGATGCCCTGCTGCTTCCCGGGGGCGTGATCAATTCGGATGCGCTCCGCATGCTGCCGGCAGCACGCGAATTCACCGCTCATTTCCTGAAGCATGACAAGCATGCCTTTGTCATCTGCCACGGAGCCCAAGTGCTCATTGATGCCGGGGTGGTGAAGGACCGAACAATGACTTCGTACCAGGCGATCGCCACCGATTTGAAGAACGCCGGTGCGAAGTGGCTGGATGAGGAAGTGGTGCAGGATGGGAAGTTCATCACCTCCCGTTCTCCGGACGATTTGCCGGCATTCTGCGCAAGAATCTGTGCGGCATTGGATGACGCGAAGGGACACCGGACCCTCCCCGTGAATTGACCGGGAAGGATTTACGTCATCGGGCTTCGCCGTGCAAGTTGCATGGGTCAAAAGGCTGGACCCCCTTATGGCTGATTGGTCACCCTTGTGGTCGACTCACCGGCCAAAGGGAGGAGCCGGAAATCCGCGATGAATCGAACTCCAGAA